>MDSV01182458.1_pt1 | contig 29974 bp, 27 predicted proteins | sample 810851 | NCBI WGS metagenome assembly MDSV01 (sample SAMN05326640, study PRJNA326480) | marine metagenome | isolation source: seawater | place: Atlantic Ocean: North East | collected 2012 | reverse complement strand
TATCTAATGCCAATACATTAGAACAATTCTCCAAACTTAATTCTAAACTTATTGGCGTTTATGGAAACAATGATAGAAATGAATCAGGCCTTAAAGAAGTGGCAGAAAGAAATAACTTTGAGTTTCAGGAGCCACCGAGAAGATTAAGTTTACTTGATAGAGAAATCGCTATTTTTCATGAACCAGATAATATAGATCAATTTTTATCAGAAAATAAATTGATCAGTGTGATTCTTTATGGCCACACTCACCGTTATGAAAATAATACAAAAAATGGCGTTTTATATTTTAATCCAGGTGAGTCTGCAGGGATGCGAAAAGGCAGCAATGCAATTGGAATTCTTGATCTAAAAAATTTGGAAGCTAAAAGAATTTTCTTTTAAAGATTCTAATTACAATTATTACTACTAAGCTTATAGGAATGCTAATTACTAATGGCCTTAGGGGTCTTAAAGACAAGTTTTGTTCCAATATTGAATTAAAGAGAAAGGTAAATAAGGATGGTGCATACTCTGTGTTTGAAATCTCTATTTGCGCAGGGGTTATGAATATCAAGAAAGATAACAAGAAGATTTCTAGATAGTACTTTTTATTAATTGTTGAAATAATCGAACAAATTAGAAGTGAACTAAATATGTAAATAAACCAATACATAAAGTTATTTCAATAGATCTAGAATATCTTCCTTGATTAATTGACTTCTCCATGCAGTAATCTCTTTACAGGCAAGTTCTATGCCTACTTTATAAACTAACCTCAGAAAATCTTTTTGAGACTTTTTTGAAAAAAATAAAGTAGGATTAATCTTTTCTTTTTTAGAAATTGTTTCGATAATTTTATTAAATCTAAATAAAAGATCTGCTTCTTCGGCTTTAGTTATTGTTCTCTCTAAATCAGTAAAAATTGAATGAGGATTAAATGTAAGTTCTAACAATCTCTTAATCTCTTGATCGTGCCATTTCAGTTTATTGTTTCTAGTTAATACTGCCTTTTGAGCTTCGTATAAATAAATTAAATATTCTACATCTGATGCAGCATATTTTAGTTGAGAATCAGATAGAGGTCTTCGTATCCAATTGGATCTAGTTTCATTTTTATTCAAGATAATACCTATTTCTTGTTCGACTAAACCCTGATATCCGATAGAAAAATCTCCATCTAAAAGTGAATTAGCTATTTGTGTATCAAAAATGTTTACCATTTCATTACCAGTCCAAGAAAAAATAGCCTCTAAGTCTTCTTTGCATGAATGAAATATTTTAGTTACTGATTGAGAAAATAAAAAACTAACATGTAAGCCAGGGTCGTCTATTAAGACAGCATCAATTAGGTAAGTCTCTTCTCCATCATTTACCTGGAGTAAAGCTAATCTCATGTTGTCCTTAGTTGTTCTTCTGAACTCTGTATCAACACCCAGATAAGTTTTATTTAAAAGTTCCTGATTTAGAAAAGCCATATCTTCGAGGCTGTCAATAATGATATAACTCATGACTAATTCTAACTAATCTTCTGAGGTGATTTAAATATTAAATGATAAAAAAGCCATGTTGTAAGGAAACCATAAAATTGCAGATACTCCTCAACTTCAAAAATAATACACAAAAAACCTACCAAGCAAGTTGAAAAACTAATAGATATAAAAATTAACAATACCTTCCATTTAGCTAAACCAGAGTCGAGCAAAATATGATGTAAGTGGCCTCTATCTCCTATAAAAATTGATTTTTTTTGCCAAATTCTGTTAAAAAATGTAGACAATGCATCTACTAAAGGTATCAATATAAACCATAGTGCTGCTACAGGTGGAAATCTAAAAGACATTTCATTCTGAGAAAAACAAACCAAAAACCAGCCCACGAGGAATCCTATCCACATTGACCCAGAATCTCCTAAAAATATTTTCCATTTTTTACCGAATAATCCCAAGTTAAAAAGTAAAAAAGTTAATAAAATTATTGAAGGGAGGAATAATAAACCTTGATTTGAAAATAAAACATTAAGGAAAGCTAAGAAAGATGCCGGAATGATAACAAGAGAAGCGACTAGACCATCCATCCCATCAAGCATGTTGAATGCATTGCAGACTCCAACAATCATAAAAATGGTTATAGGAATTCCAAAAGCTCCTAATTCAATATTGCCTGTATCAAAAAGATTTCCAAGATCTCTTAAATACAAATCAGTACTTAAAATGACAAACCAACTAGCCAGAATTTGTAAAATTATCCTAACTACATGCTTCATAGGCCGTATATCGTCAATTAAGCCCATAACTAAGATAATAGTTGAAATAAACCAGATAGTGGTTAGTTGGGGGTGATGACCATTAATGCCTAGTGAATGTTGAGGATAAAAAATAAAAAGAGTGCAAGTTAAGCTTAAAAAAACAACCAGTCCTCCACCAAGAGAAATATCGCCTTTATGAATTTTTCTCTCTCCATCTGGTTTATCCACAAATTTTAATCGCCTAAAAATCAAGTTAGTAACAAGTAAAATAAATACTGTTAAGAAAATAGAAGATATATACGGAGCAGACATAAGACTATTTAGATGAATTAATTTGTAAACTTAAATTTCTTTATAAACTAAATAATTTTTAAATTTAACTGTATTAATGGCAGATTAACATGATTGATAATATTTACGTCAAATTTCATAAGAATTTCAAGGGCACTCAAATTACACATATCTTAGAAACATATTAAGAAACTTAAAATAGTTGAAAATGAATTCCAATTAATAAAATACTTAGAACTTATTTTTCAGGTATGCGTTAAGTTTTAAATCTGGTAAAAAGTTAAAGTGTAAGAGAAATAATCGTTTGCAAACAGATTCAATCATAATGAAATTTTTTAAAACTGGGAAACTTTGCTACAGTTGATCTTTCAACCTGCCGATTGCCGTTTTAATACCACCTCGCCAACTAGAGCTAGTTACGCCAAAATAACTTTGGATCTTACTGCAATCTAACACCGAATAGGCAGGACGAACAGCTGGGGTTGGATAATCAATAGTCGAAATAGATTTAACAGTACTGGGTGTTTTTATGCCCTGTGCTTCTGCTTCCAAAAAAATAGCGCGCGCGAAGTCATACCAAGAACAAGGTTCGTCACCACAGTAATGATATATTCCTGAAGCTGATTGGTGTGCCTCAAGAAAAGATATAATTGAAACGATAGTCTTTGCAATATCTTGAGCATATGTTGGACAACCAATTTGGTCTCCTACAACTCCTAACTCTTTACTATCAACTCCCAATCGCAGCATTGTTTTTAAAAAGTTATTTCCATATTCACTATATACCCATGCGGTACGAATAATCAGATACTTGCAACCAGAAGACTTAATTGCCAGCTCACCTTTCAGCTTAGAATTACCATAAACACCTAAAGGATTAGTTTCAGCATCTTCTCCATATGGATGATTAGCAAAACCATCAAACACGTAATCAGTTGAAATATGAATTAGCCAACAACCAAGTTCACTGCAGACACTTGCTATATTAGCTACTGCTAGATGATTAGTCTTATTAGCATCATCTTGGTTTTGCTCAGCCTCATCAACAGCAGTGTAAGCGCTAGCATTTATTAGTACATTTGGATTTATACTAATAATTTTTTCTTTTGTTGATCTAAGATTGGTCATATCAATTTCAGTACGCGAAGTAAGAATAACTTCTTCACTCATATCTACGAGCTGATCAGCAAGACATCTACCTATTTGACCTTCACTCCCAATAACCAATACTTTCATAATGGAAGATCAACTAATTTTTTAGCATTTGCATCTTTGGCTGAAAGGATAGGATTTGCTATAGGCCAAGGAATGCCTAGGTCTGGATCATTCCATAAAATACACCCTTCATCAGTAGGATCGTAAAAATCTGTACATTTGTACTCAAAATCTGCAACATCAGACAGCACTACAAAACCATGAGCAAACCCCGGCGGCACCCAAAACTGTTTTTTATTCTTCTCTGAAAGAATAACGCTTTCCCATGAACCAAATGTTGGTGACCCTTTTCGTATATCCAAAGCAACATCATATACTTCGCCCCTTACAACACGTACCAGCTTACCCTGAGGTTTAGTCTTTTGAAAATGTAAACCTCTTAGAACACCCTTAACAGACCTCGAATGATTGTCTTGAACAAATAGCAACTCTATACCAGCTTTTTTTTTATATCTAGCTGTTTGGAACGTTTCTAGAAAGAATCCTCTATCGTCTCCAAATACTTGCGGCTCTATGATTACGCAATCCTTAATCTTTGTATAATTTACCTTCATTTGTAATCATGGGCTACTTTCAAAAGATACTCTCCGTAGCTTGTTTTCTTAAGCTTTTCAGCTTGTAACAATAGATTAGTTTTTGTGATCCATCCATTATGGAAAGCAATTTCTTCCAAGCACGCAACTTTTAAACCTTGACGATGTTCAATTGTTTGAACGAACTGACCTGCTTCAAGAAGGGAATCATGTGTACCTGTATCCAACCAAGCAAAGCCTCGACCTAGCAATTCAACCTTCAAATTGCCCTGAACTTTATAAGCGTTATTAATATCCGTAATCTCAAACTCACCTCGTGAAGAAGGTTGAATACCCTTCGCTATCGTGACGACGTTATTATCGTAGAAATAGAGACCTGTTATGGCGAAGTTAGACTTCGCGAGAGATGGTTTTTCTTCAATACTCAATACATGACCTTCACTATCAAATTCTACTACACCAAAGCGCTCAGGATCTTTAACGTGATATCCAAAAATAGTAGCGCCTTCTTCTCGGGTAACAGCAGCAACTAATTTTTCAGTGAAGTGTTGTCCATAAAAGACGTTATCTCCAAGCACTAATGCAACATTACTATCACCTATAAATTCTTCACCAATAATAAAAGCCTGAGCAATTCCATTTGGGGAAGGTTGAGTAGCATATTGAATACTAATCCCAAAATCTGAACCATCACCTAATAAGCGCTGATAACCAGGAAGGTCTTCAGGTGTCGAAATAATAAGAATTTCTTGAATACCAGACAACATCAATACCGAAATTGGATAGTAAATCATAGGCTTGTCATAAATTGGTAGTAACTGTTTTGAAACTCCAAGAGTAATGGGATGTAACCTTGATCCAGAACCTCCTGCTAAGATAATCCCTTTATAATTATGAATCACTTACTACCTCCAATACGTTCAAGTCGATAATCGCCTGAAAGAACATTTTCCCACCATTCTCTATTCTCAAGGTACCATTGCACTGTTTTACGTAGGCCAGTTTCAAATGTCTCTTCAGGACTCCAACCCAAATCATTCTGAATTTTAGTAGAATCAATAGCATACCTAATATCATGGCCAGGTCGATCTTTAACAAATTCAATCAAATCCCTATAGAACAGCACCCCAGTAGGTTTTTTGGGAGCTAGTTCTTCAAGTATTTCACAAATCTTAAGTACCACTTCTATATTGCTTTTTTCATTACCCCCTCCAATATTATATGTCTCTCCTATTAAACCTTCGGTAGCAACCTTAAATAACGCTTTGGCATGATCCTCCACATAAAGCCAATCTCTAATTTGACTCCCATCTCCGTACACCGGAAGAGCTTTCCCATGTAATGCATTAAGAATTACAAGCGGTATAAGCTTTTCAGGAAAATGAAATGGCCCGAAGTTATTAGAACAGTTAGTGATAACCACCGGGATCTTATATGTTCGCGACCAAGCTCTTACTAAATGATCTGAGCTAGCTTTACTTGCAGAATATGGAGATGAAGGGTCATAAGGTGTGTCTTCTGTAAACATATCATCTGTCCTGGCAAGATCTCCAAATACTTCGTCAGTTGATATATGATGAAAACGAAATTTATCTCTAGACGGATCTTTTAAAGTTTTCAAATAATTTCTAGTAGCCTCAAGCATATGATATGTACCCATCACATTTGTTCGCATAAATTCAGATGGTGAATCTATGGAACGATCAACATGCGACTCTGCTGCCAAATGAATTATAAATCTAGGGTTATGCTTAAAAAGTAGCAACTCTATATTTTTTTGATCACAAATATCAAGTTTTTCGTGAGAGTAACGAGAATCAGAAGAATAACCACTTAATGAATCTTGATTGCCTGCATAAGTTAACTTATCAACATTCACTATGTTATAGGAACTTACACTAAGTATATGACGAATTAAAGCACTACCAATAAAACCCATTCCACCTGTAATTAAAATTGTTTTTAATTCACCCATATCTGGTTCTTAGTAAGAATAGCGACTGATAATAAATTTTATAGCACTATCAACATGCCAATAAAAGTGTTTGGACAAAAATTTTTGACTACGTCTCTGGGAAAGATGTACTGCCTTTATATCAGGGAAATACATGACTCTTTTACCATGCTGCTTGTATGAACGATAACAAATATCTATGTCTTCACAATACATAAAATATCTTTCGTCAAAACCATTTAGCAACTTGAAATAATTCATAGTAAAGCCAATCAAACATCCAGCACACCAGTCTATATACATTGGAGCAGTAATATTTTCCTTTGGAAGGATAGTTGGATTTCTACCGAGCAGAAATGATTTAACAAAATCCATTGTGGAGGGAAAATTCCTAATACAATCTTCCGATAATGTTAATTCTCTATCAAGAAATAAATTTACAGTACTTATAGGAGCATCGTGATTTTTTGACTGTCTTTCAAGCTCTACTAGCGTCAATGGATCGATAATTAGATCTGGATTAAGCACAACAAAATAATCATCTGAACTTAATGATATTCTTTCTGCAAAAGCAAAATTTAAATTATTATTAGCACCAAAACCTAGTTTTGACTTGTTTTTTGTGTAGAAAATATCGTGCTTTTCACACCAAGCTTCGAAGTCGGGTTCGCCTATATTATCTACTAGAAATATTTTTAACCGAGAATCTTTTGCAATGTTCGCTAAAACACCTAGTTCTTTAATTAATTCAAAGTGCCCATGAGATACTATAGAAATGAAGATCATACTTATTTTACACGCATAATAGTTCAAAGAATCTACGTTGTAAAAGGTCTTTGTCGACTCATCCGAAGTAAGTTAAAATTTTATTAAAGCAGCTAATAAATTAATTTTGATAGCTCAAGCTCAATTAACCTTTATAGTTGTCATTTCTCAAAAAACTCATCATGTACACAAACAAATCCAATCGAAGGTGAAACAAACTTTGGAATAATTTCTAGCGGTGAGGTAGTTTTGCGAACAATCTTAACATTCTGTCTTAACGTCTGTGCCAACCAACGCCAATCGAATCCTATGTGCTTAGTTCCGTGTCTCTTAACTTTATCTAGTTCATAAATTGATGCTGCTAAAGTCTCACGCCATTCATATTCTTTGTATCGTTTATAGCCCATTAAAAAGGAACCAACATTTTTTATAAGGATAGCTAATCCCACTTCATTTGGAACGGTGATATAGAGATACTTAAATCGCGCTACAGAAATGGCTTCAATAGTTCTTACAACTATGGACTCTGGTATGTGCTCGAAACTTTCGAGCCCCACAATTATATCTGCTCCATCAAACTTATCGAATTGATTTTCTATCGAATCGCAGATGATTTCGAAGTTATCACAGCTACTGTAGCGTTCAGTAGCAAGTTCACAAAAATCTTTCCTCAATTCTATGCCAAGATACTCAAATTTAATCCCTAAATTTGAAGCTATTTCGAAAACTTTAGCAGGACCGGCACCAACATCAACAATACGGATTGTATTTTTACTTTTGTTGCTTAGTTTCAATAACAATTGTTCAAGATTTCGATATCGAGTTCTATGCAATATTCTCGTAATGAGATTGAAACCTTGATCCTCTTCATATCCATGTAATTTACTCATATATTTCTTATCATTAATTAGATTTCATGTGACTAATCTCATGAGCTATGCATCTTAATAAAATTGATAGCCCAAAAAAGGATTTTCGCATGGTTTGATTAATAAAAACCATACTAATGCTCAAATGATCATAGGTGTTATAGAGCTTTATTATTGAAATATAGTAAAGACTATTATTTTTCATGTCCATTTAACTTAAACCATTAATGAGCTACTCACAACCCAAGATAAAGGTTGAATATATACAATGCATTTTTAGTTTATCTGACAGGCCAGAAAAAGGCATTTCAAATGAATTAGATTCATAAAACCCATGTTTATGCAAAAGCGATCGAAGGCTCTCTCTTGTATAAAACACCTTATGATCAGGATCGCTCTCATAACCTTTCCTACCAGGAACTCCGATAAGCAATTTTCCACCAGGTTTCAAGACCCTTACGAAGTCTATCAGTAGTTCTGTTGGATCTAAAATATGCTCAAGAACATTGTCCATAATGAGGCTATCAAATGAACATGCTTCATGAGGAATATTAGTTCCATTAAACTCAACAACTTCAAGTTCTTGCGATCTACAAAATTCCACTAATAGTGGATTGATATCTATACCTAAAGTATCTTGTCTAAATGCTACAAATCCTCCTAAACCACATCCTACATCTAAACACCTCCCAATAACTTCAGAGCTCAGTCTAGGGTATAAAATCCATTTTCGATAAATTTTACCTTTAAAAGTAATCCCATTTAAGTACTCAAAATAAGAATAATCTTTATTCATAATTGATTTATAGCCTCCAAATAATTTTTACAGCATTTAATTTGAGAGAAAGACTCGTCCAGAAGGCTGTGAGACCTATCAGATTCTTTAGCGAGAGACAATGCTTTAACTATGGCTATTTCGAGATCTTTATCATTTTCAAAAAGATATCCATTAACATCATCAATCACAAGATTATCATTAGAGCTAAGGTTTCTCATCACGCACGGAACTCCTAAATATAAAGCTTCCATAATAGCTCTGGGAGTACCTTCAGACAACGAAGGTAAAACCATAATATCGCAATCCTTTACAATATCAGTGGGAAACTCATGAAATCCAATTATACGGATTTGATCATTTTTACTTTTTGATGCGCCCTCAACTAGTTCATCTTTCAATGGTCCATCTCCAACAAAAAAAACCATTAAGTCTAAACCTCGCTCGATAAGACTATTTACAACCTCTAATAACAGAAAGGGCTTCTTTCGAGTTGTTAAAGATCCCACGAATACAATCTTCTTAGTGGCATGCTCTATCTTTTTTGTTCGTGTATTAGTGAAATCAAATTCATTTATAAAATTAGGAATCATAACTATTCGGCGGCATCCATAACGAGCAAGAACATCCATCATCTCAATGTTCATAGCTACAACTAAATCAAAAAAATTTAACAAGCGATAATGCATATAGGCAAGTATGCGGCCAATAGCTCCGTGATCCATAGTATAATTTTCCTTTAAATCTCCTCTAACACTTACTATTTTTTTAATATCTCTAGGCAATAGAATGTTGATTAGATCTGCAGAAAAACACATGGATATAACCACGGTTTCACTGGCAACCGACCGAGATTGAGACAATATTTTCAAAACATATGCCCTCATCTGTAATAAAGAAAACAAAGAGCTATAAGGTAGCTCATGGAGAGTGATATCCGGCAGTAAAAGACTGTTAGCACCTGGACCCTTTTTGAGGGCAACAAAAGTAACCTTAACCCCTAACTCACTTAGTCCGTTCGCCAAAGCAATGGCACCCTTGACTGGGCCATTAGGCGTTAGACTTGGAACAATAATTAGGCATTTATTAATAGCGTTATTCATTTTATTGAGCTTCCAAGGTATCTAAACTTGAAGCTAAGTCACATTTTTTCGTTAAGAGATTTCCCAAGCTCGATATGGTTTAACTCAGGTAAATTTTTCTTAAACAATTTAACAATAGTTTCTTTATTCCAAGGATTTGATTTCTTAATTTCACTCAATTCATCTAAAAATTTAGCCAAATTATGATCATTTTTTCCAGAACGGATTTTAACTTTCCCAACGCCCGCATAGGAATCAAAATCAGGATTTTCTGAATTAGTAAAAAATTCCTCAACTGGTTTTTCTCCAGTTGTATCACTCACCGAAAAGAGGCAAGGCCATCGGCCTAAATTAATAATTTCATCGGTATTTTGGCGAGCATCAATTTCTGAGTCACATTCATGAACTTGGTAACCATTGATATCTAAATAAATTTTGGCCAGGTCAGAAAATGATTTTAAATCCATCGTTTTAGTTAATTTAGGGAAGAAAATATCTCCTTGACCACCAAGCATGCACGACAGCAAGCATAACTCACCAGCTTCTTTTGGTGTCACAAAATAACGTTTGATATCACTAGGAGCAACTATGGGTTGTTTTTTTTGGAGCCTCTGATTAAAGCCATGCAATAGCGAACCATCAGAAAAAACAACATTAGCGAATCTAGCTGTCGATATATTCATCATATCCGAGTAAGAAGATAGAAAAAGCTCCATTATTCTCTTACTTGCCCCCATCAAATTAACAGGATTTGCTGCTTTATCAGTCGAGACGCAAAAATATTTTTTAGCTCCCATAGAAACTGCTAATTCAACTGTTGCAATTGTGTTTAAAATATTTACTTGAATCATGCGCATCAAAGTAAATGGGTCTTCTTCACTCCTGACATGCTTAAGCGCTGACAGATTGAGAATATAGTCATAAGGCCCAAACTGGTCTGCCATACGTCTAAATTCTTCGGAGCCGCAATCAAGAGCGAACGTTCTAAAATCTCCATCTATGTAACCTTGAGAACTTCTAATATCACGAGTTAGTTCAACAAGATTGTTTTCACTGATATCGACGACATGAAGAGATTTTGGCTCTCGCATAAAAATTTCCTTACATACCGCCTGGCCAATCGTACCAGCACCACCAATCACTAAAAATCGACTGTTAGAAATCTCTAGGCTCATAAAAGCTTCATATTCAAGAATATCGGCTGCAAAAATTGACTCGTCCCTACCAACCATTTTTAAATTAATATCAGACATATAACTCCATTTGAAAAATAAACTTATTAATACTTTAAGGATTATCTATAAAGCATTTTAATTCTGGAAGCTCTTGAATCCCAATTATACTTTGATTCATAATCTGACCTAGCATTGAAGGATAAACGATTTCTTAGAGCGCTATCATCTTGTAAGAAATAGGCTGCATCAACCCAACTCTGTACGTTATCTGGAGTAACAAGCACAGCATTAACTTTATTAGTTAAAACTTCACGTAAAACCGGCAGATCAGATGAAATAATAGGTCGCGCTGCAGCCATATACTCAAACATCTTCATTGGTGACATCCATTTAGATGTATCAGAACCAGATGGGCCAATTGAAACTGTCTTTTGATAAGGCATTAATAAAAAATCACAGTCCAACATTCTACTGTGTATTTCCCTATGGCTAACAAAGCCATAGAAACGAATATTTGAGTGGACTTTATCAACTCTTTTCTCAAATTCTAAATTCTGGCCAGGTGGTCCGAATACTACGAATAATGAATCAGGCATAAGTTTCGCCATTCCTTCAATAATATCTATGCCACGTCCTGGATAAAGCGACCCAAAATAACCAAGTATATTTTTATATCTGGCAGCGCCAGAAAAGATTTCTATCTGCGAATCTTTGGATGAGGGAAGATTACTTTTGGCTGCATCATGACATACCGTAATACGGTGATTTTTAAGTCTATACTTTTTAACAAGTATTTTTTTAAGACTTTTTGATATGACTATCACTTGAACACGCTTTGCACTTAAAAGTATCCTTTGAATTATTGCTCTAAAACCATTTTCAACATTATGCGTTTCATAAATGAATGAACCTCTTATGAAGAATAGCCCTAAAAATGCTGCATAAATATTTCTAGTGATTATGTTAGCGTCACTTCCACGTAGAATAAATGGGATAGAAAACAATGCAATCATTAAATTTATAGCAAATCCAAATATATTCCTACAAAGAGCAAAATCAATATTTCGTAAAGATACTCCATATGATTCAAGAAGCTGGTTTTTAATACCGGTAATGTTTTTCACATCTCTCGCAGCCATACCAATTACTAATACTTGATCATATAATTTAGCTAACGCTTCGACCTGAAGTACTACATGAGTTGAGTTTGCAGCTTTTGAAGGAAATATTGAAGGAGATATGTAAATTAACTTTGACAATTTTTAACTATACTCTTTATAAAATAAAATAATAATATCGCTGGCAATTTCTCTTTTTGATTTTGACACATATTTTCAAATATATACAAAGTTATATATTCATTTTGCCGCCTCTATCAGAGGCTATTGAGCCTCTTTTTGATAGTTTTTTTAAGATTGGAAGAGATGGTAACTAACCTATATTTGCCTTCTTCATCTTATCGAACGATACTCTGACAAGACCCGCTCACCAAATATTCTTGCCCCGAAAGGTGTAAGATGCTCACCATCATAAGAAATAATATTACCATCTACATAATTGACACAATTATATACGTCATTGTTACATATCAATTTTTGCGTATCGATGAATAAACCATTTGCATTTATGACCTCTCGCTGTAACTTTTTATTTAGAGAAATTAGTTTTTCTAATTGCCTTAAATCTCTTTGACTAGAAGAAATAGGTTTTATCCAGCTCTTTTGATCAGTATGTTTAAAGTGATTGGCTGAAACTGTTCCAAAATATTTTGAACCAAATATTTTCACATTCTTATTAATCTCTTTTATATTTAGTACGGATTCATTAATGAAACTAGAGGAATAATCGTTCCAATTAGAAGTTACCCAAATCTCATCCGCATTCTTCATTAATTTTAAAAGTTTTTCATTATGAAAAGAGTTCTCTTTTGAGCATGCGGTATCCAAGAGTTTTTGATTTTTTGAGGACTCTACAAAAAGAACTCCACAAACACCCGGTATATAAAAAGTTGAAAACTCCATAGAAGAGTCTAATCCTACCTCAAACGCTGCATTTACTAGGTCTTTCGAAAAACTATCTCCTATAACCAAAATATCATGTTTTTTATTAGTGGTATCAAAGTTACTAAGGGTAAGTTTTACATGTCTCTCATCAACATAGTCTGCAGGATTATAAAAAACTTGATATATCTTTTTTTGAGTTTCAGTTAAAAAAATCATATTGCCATTTGTGTATACTAAAAATGAGCCAAATATAATAAAAAATATCATTCCAATAAAAGACCCTTTAAATATAGCCTTTCTTGAAATTTTCTTTTTGTTCCTTATAGGGTTCTCAATAAAAGCCCAGCTAAACCAAGCCATTGCAAATGATGAAGTAATACATAATATGACTACTAATATTTCTAAAGTCTCACCTACTAAGCGATGGCGCGCAAAAGCCAATATAGGCTGATGCCAAAGGTAAGCGCTGTAAGAAATTAATCCAATCCAAACGATTGGCTTGGTAGTGAGCAGCTTATGAATAAAAGTTTTTGGAACCGCAGATAATATCAATAATCCAGTACCCATGGTTGGAATTAGAGTATATAAACTTGGAAAAGGGGTGTTTTTATCAAAGGCAAGAATTGAATAGCTAATCATTATAAAACCAAGAATACTTAATACTTGATTAAGAAAAGTTGACTGTGGATAGTTGTTATATTTTAGGAATAAAGCCAGAAACACTCCAATAAGCAATTCCCATCCTCTGGTTGGCAATAAATAAAAAGTAGCTGACGGGCTATTATAAGCGCCCCATTGAGCGGCGCCTAAACTAATTAGAAAGAAAATTGTTAAAAAAACTATTATTAATTTTATTCCTTTGTGCCAGATGAGCATTAGAAATATAGGGAAAAGTATATAGTACTGCTCTTCAACTGCTAAGCTCCATGTATGAAGCATTGGTTTTAGTTCAGCAGCTGTATCAAAATATCCACTTTCTGACCAGAATAGAATATTGGAAGAGAAAGTTGAGACTGCTATTAGACTTTGTCCAAAATCTTTTAGGTCATTGGGTGTCAACCAGAACCAAGCGAATGGTAAACAAATGGCCATTACAAAAAACAATGCCGGTAAGATTCGTCGAGCACGCCTCTCATAGAAATTTACGATGCTGAATTTGCTTTCAGCCATCTCGGAGATAATAATAGTTGTAATTAGATATCCACTAATTACAAAAAAAATATCTACTCCGATAAATCCGCCGCTTATCCATTCAAAACCGGCATGGAACAAAATAACGGGCAATACTGCAAATGCTCTTAAACCATCAATTTCTGCTCTATATTTCATATATGAATTTTAACCGTCAATTAATATGGTTGTCAGCATTACTAATGGGATATGGTTAACGCAAAACTTTACAATACTGTTACAACAAAAGGAAGAATCTGGAATAAATAATTTATAAAGTGTTATTACCGAGCAAGGTCTTTCATAGAGGGTTATAAAAGTCCTATCAAGTTAAGTGAAAAGGATTAAATAAAAATTTCAAATAGTCACTATGGACACCAACATCTATAGAAAGTAATTCGAAAGGTCGAGTGTCTGATCTTGCAACTGAGGTAAACTGAACCATAAGAACCTGCCTTCCCATAGAACAATTTCTACTTCCATAATGTAAGCATCTGCATGTATCTATTCCAGTAATAAAACCTGAAGAACCGATGTTTTGCTTTAGATCAGACTTCTTTGCTATCTGATACACAACCTCATCTTCTAGTCTTTCAACATTTTTTTTATTACCGTATTCGTTCTTTGCAATAACTTTATTTGAAATCGACTCGGAGATGAAAGAAAGCGGGCCATTATTCTCCCCAATGTCTGTAATATTTAAAAAAACTTTTAGTTGCCTTGTATCAATATTATCTAAATGAAATTTCTGACTTCCAACTAAACTATTATTGCTGGCCTCACTTAGCGGAGAATTCCAAACTTCTATACCTGAAATAACCGGAAATTCACCTAAATACTTAGCTGCTGTAGATGTAAGAATTGGCGAGGTGCAAAATCTTAAAAGGCCATCATATTTACCGATATCTCTATAATCTAGATGATTTACCAAATAATTTTTTTTAACCACGTCAACTTTGGTTCTTATAATATCTTTACAATCTTTAATTGCTTCTTCGACAAATGGGATAGTGGATGCATCAGAGTAAAAATATCCATCATTAATATCGAGAAAATTAGATTGAAAAAGCCTGTCATTAAAAATTTTCTTGCGCATATTCTGCCAAGGTTTATACATCAACATATTTATTCTTTTGACTATAATAATTCTTTTTCGCATTTGAATATGCTCAGTAAAGATCCTCAAAAGTTTTCTGAGAATACTGTAAACCACCCACTTTCTAAGAGAGAGCACATAGCTAGAAATAGAATTCATATTTACGCTCCTCTTGTATTAAGTTAACCAATGCCTGGAAAATTATTTGGAGCAAAACAATTTTGCTCCTTAAGATCTAAAAAAATACAAATTCTACTAATTGCAGATAACCTGAAAAAGGTATCCCACAAATTTGATTCATCCCATTTACGATCCGTTGCAGTCCAATGGGTTGCTACTAATCGATGCTTATGCCTTAATAAATTGCAGCAAGTTATCAAAGATGAAAACTTGAGATGATTAGGCTGGCATAGTATATGCTTTGCAAGAGGAATTAATTTGGACTTACCATTCTCTCTCAATAATTTAGACTCACAAAATCCTCCATCAATATTCTGCTCGGAAAGCAAAGTTTCTAAGGTCCTTGAGAGTATACCTTTTTGTTCAATATCTCCCGTAAACTGGCTAGTTAACATGAACACTGCATCATAGTCGTAACAGCCTCCCCCACCAGGATATGGGGCAAAATGTCCTTTATCGTCAGCCAGAGATAGTACTTTCTTAGCAGCTTTCTGCCAAGGGGCCTTAGAATAACCTAAATACTCAAATATCTCATACTGATGATATCCATTTTGAAATTGAAGATAGGTTATATCTCTTCTTGCCCCCCAAAAACCATTCGAATTAAGTGAATTCGTGTTGAATCTTATCCATTTCTTGATTTCAGCTTCTTTACTGATATTTAAATACTGATCTGCATATAATAATATTATCGCCATAAACATAGCTTGATTTCCACTTCCAGCTATACCTTTATCTACTCCTCGCTCTGACATATTGGCAACGGGATCTAATTCCAAATAACTTTTTAAAACCTGATGATTTGCATTATTTAATGTCCCGCCAAGGATACTTAATGCACTCAAGGAGAAACATAGTAATTGTAATATTGGCTTATCCAGCTCTAGATTAACATTATCTTTTGATCTCTTTAAATAAAAAGAGTTAAAGTCTTCATTTACAGAATAAATTAATTGTTCTTTATGCTCAGCTATCCATAGTTCATCTTTACATAAAGACTTGATAAATATAGCAAAGCATCTCGCGTACGCGCTAGGCTCTGATCTCTCAAAAAGCTTAAAACCTGAAGATACTTCCATTTCGTCAACAAAGATCTTCGCCATTGAAACGGCCCTATATACATCAATCATTTCTAGATTCTCTTAAATTATCTGTTGTCATTATTAGCTCTTTTTATAGGTGTATGGATAGTGCATAGAATCATGAAAAAAAGCAATGGTAGAGGAAGCGTACTAAAGAGAATATTCGAATAAAAATAAAAGTCAAAGGCAAAGACAAACAAACCAATAATTAGGAGTGATGTAGTTTTATATTCCAATGAGTCTTTGCCAATTTTTTTCTTGAGGGCACTACGCTTACTTAACAAATGAACAAATGGAGATAAAAAAAGATACGAAAGAATTGTTAACCCAACAACGCCAGCTTCTATATAAATTTCTAAAGCAGAACTTATTGCTCCTCGAAATCCTAATTTAGAGAACATGGTGTCCGCTTCATTTATATATTCGGAGGGGGTGATGTATCCAAATCCATACCCAAATAACTGATTTAAAATATGACTTGAAAACATCAAATCCAAACCTTTCACCCATACTATGAACCTTCCAACTTGCACATTAGTATCGAAAACTGCAAGTGATTCTGACCCTTGTAAAATACCATCATAATCCATGGTTAAATACTCGATGGCATAAGAAAACAGGAAGCCTATGCGATTCTCAGAGACAATTTTTACCGCCCCTTCAGTTCCAGATAAGCTTCCAATTTTGTTGCTAAAAAAAGCTAGTAGCCCAAGGCTGAAGGATAATATTACAAATAATTTTAAAGTATCGCTTAATTTGATATTTCTTGAACGTAAAGCGTAAAGACAACCTAAAATGATAGGCAGACCTAAGTAAAATACAGATCTTTTTTCATTAAGTACACCAAATGCCAGCAGAAGTAACACCAAGGCAAGAGTAAGCAGGAACCTTTCTGGATAGAATAAGAAAAAAATAACAGGAAGCATTAATGCGGGGAATAAGAACCCTAATTGCCCAGCATTATGATGCATTGATCCAATTAAAAAACCTTCATCAATCTTTCCTAAAATTAAAAACTTAACTATTACAAAAAAAACTTGTGTGGAAATTAAAAAAATAACTATTCGTTTTAAAAATATTTGGTTTCGTTGTACGCTTAGTGCATAGCAAATCTGGCAAGCAACAATCAAACAAAGTATTAGAAAAAGGTATTTTTGTGCAACTAAGAATGCTACTACAAGCGATTCATGTAACCAGTAGCTAGATAAAAAGCTATAGGATGACAATAGAATTAAGGAAAAAAAATACGGTTTTACTCCTTTTGGAAAGTGTATTTTAAAGTTCTGCTGAACAAGCACATAAAGCAATAATGTTGCGAATACAAACTTCTGAATTAATGCACCTGCTGGCAATAAGGCAAAAACTACCCCAAAAAAAGATATGAAAATGTAGCTCCAAATAGAGACTTGTCTTATTGGCGAGTGATCTGAGCTGTAGGATAGATCACGCATTTTTTTTAGCGAAAAAAGATATATACAGATCTTTATTTTTAAGCATCGCCAGACAAAATATTACTAATATCGCTAATCCTGCTTGCATATCGATAATGGTTAATCCAAAAATTTGATAATTCAAATCATATCCTGGATATGGCAACAGACCCACTAATAACATAAGCATTCCAAACAAAAATGCCTCTGCTATCGAATTCAAAACAATGTTTACAGAGATTCCTGTCAACTGAACCAATAACTTGAAATATAGTATCAGTCGAACAATCAACGTGAGGCTATAACCTACTGCAACACTCATAATTCCTAAACCATACTCATGACATATAACAGCAACTGTAAGGCCAAAAAGAGCGCTTGCTATATCAAGGTTTCCAGGTTTTTTAAAATCTCCCGCTCCAAGAATCAGTGCACGAACAGAATTGGAGAATAAAGTTAATGCATACACTGCGATCATAACTGCAAGCAGCTGACCTAAATCAGATGCAAAATTATTACTATAATTATCTAAAGGCAGCCATATTTCGAATACGACATATCCAAAATACCAAACATTACATGCGATGAAGTAAAACGGCACCATAGACATATTTATGGCTTGAACGATACCATCAATTACAGCTTGCTGCTGCTCATTATTTCTAATCTTAGAGGCTCTTGGCACCATGACAGTGACAAAGGATTGAAAAAAGGGGGTAAGGTTAGATATCAGATAGAAGGCTAATGACACAAGCGCAATAAGAGCAAAATCTTTATTGTAACCAAGATAAAATAGAAATCCTGAATTTAGTAATACAGCGCCCACAGTAACTTTAACTGATGCGATACTCTGTTTAAGGAGTAAAAAAAGATCTTTTTTATTAGCTTTCTCAAATAATGAAAGAACAAACAAATTTTTTTCTTTTGATAAGACAAAACAAAAATGTAAGAACACAGCAAGAAACTGGCAACCAAATATAGTCAGGAATGTTGTCGTAAGAGTCAGGTCACCAGAAGAATTTAAAAAATAAAGAGTTACAAGCTTCACTATATTAGATAAAGCTTCTACAACATGCACAAAGACATATCTGTGACGAGAGTACAAAAATGCAGTAAATATTCTAAACGGAATACAGGTCCCAGCAAAAATAAAACAAGCAAAAAAAAGATAAAAACTAGTCTCAATAGAAGCTGGATAAACTTCTAATTGAGTGTCTAAAAAATAGGCAACTGGACCTGCAATTAAAAATAAAAACATACTGACTGCCGCAAAAACAATCATTGTCGCTTTTAAAGATGATAATTCACCTTTGGCATTCTCAATTTTAGAAAAGATCCTAACTGAAGCATTCGTAACTCCTAAGTCTAGAAATAATAATGCTGCAGCCAACTGAGCAGAAAGCTGCCAAAGCCCAAAGACCTCTAACCCCAAAGCAGACATCAGGATAGGGATAGAAATCAAAGGCACAGCAATACCAATAATTTTTGAAAACCAAATAGATAATATGTTTAAGTTATCTTCTTTAAGATGTTCCATCGAATTCACTTTCTAATAAAAAAGTTAAAAATCTCTAAAGCACAATTTACACTTACAACGCCAGCTTTTACCAATGGCCAAGACTCTACCTCCGACTCGTGTACAAAACCTAAACAAGTAACTCCAGGCTTTATGGCAATACTTTTAAATCCTAAAAAAGACATAACCGCAACTCTGTGATTGCCCTGCATAACAACACATACCCTTTTCGAGCCATCAGCTGAAATCAAAATTGTCCCATTAATATCTGAGTGAAGATATCCGTAGGGATCAAAGCCTTTTTCCTTAATTGATTTGCACAAATTAATTATTGAATCAACCTCAGATATAATTAAAGATTCATCGCTCGGTCCCAAAAATCTAGATGTTTTGATATCTTTTGAAGAGGTTGCAGAGCCATCGCTGAAAGAACCCCATGGATATACAAAAATCGGAAGAGCTTCACTGCCTTTAATGCCAGATACGTCAAAGAAAGTCTTAGGTAGAAAACTATTATGGAAATCAAAAATAGGAGTTTCATTAATTTTGTAGCCGGTCTTATGACCAATAAAATTCAAAGTATCAACAAGATGATGGCCGTCATTGAAACAAAAACCTGTGCCAAATAAATTACGAAAATCACTAATTGGAAATGTTTCTGTTCGCCACCCTGAAAAGCATCTGCGATATAGCGATTTAAGTATAAAAATTAATTTTTTTGGAAAAAATGTAAGCGACATAATTCTTAAACTTAAACCTCTTAAATTATTTTTGAACCTAAGTATATATTTAGACTCGCCAACTTAAAAAAATTCACGAATTTAATTTACCTGTCATAATGTTAACCAGGGTTTTGAAATATCGCTTAGAGTGGCTTAGTAAGCTTAGAATCCTGCCACGATGTAATATTTGATCAGGGTGATTAAAAATATCACTATCAACTTTACTGGCAAGTAGAATAGATCGCCTCTGTCGCGGATCGTCAACACGATAAAAATATTTGAATCCTTGACGATTTAATATTGACTCTAAGGCAGTATAACTAAGCAGCCAATACTCAGTGCCATAATAATCATCTGTATCTGTACCTTTTTGTGAAAAGTAAGCATAAGGCTCATCATGTAATCCATGCTTAAGTGACTTCCATTCAAATAACACAGTATCTGTTATTGATGATATTGCGGCTATAGCCTTATAAGGATCTGGAACTCGATGCAAAAAACCCATGCAAATACATAAATCAAAATATTCTTGCTTTTGGATCTCCGGGGAATAAATATCCATTACTTCAAAATCTAAATTTTCGGGTTCGAGTAATGATTTAACAAAGCATGCTTTTTTGATTCGCAATGAGTCAATATCAACGCCTTTAACATAAGCAGCCATTGAAGATATTTTGGTAGAAAAAAACCCTTCATTACAGCCTATATCGATTACTCGTTTTCCAGAGACATTAAGCATATTTAATATGGGCTTAATTCTGTCCCATTTAACTAAGTTTTTGCCATGTGAAACTTGTTCTTTAGGTGAAGTTTCTATTCCATAAGGTAATTGGATGTTATGGTTCCAAGGCTGCTCACTCCCTAATTCTAAAACCTTCTCTTCAATATCTGCTGCGTCTAATTGACTCTTCATTACATTTAACTCCTTTGTTCAGGATTACTAACTCTTGAAAACATATATAGATTTTTATTATATTTTTTTAATTTAGATATGTTCAAACCCAGATTTTTTGACGACACCTTTTGGATTCTTTTAATATTTTTTAAGTCAAACCCTTGTAATTTTTTTCTAACGAAATTGTGATCATTACTTCTTCTCAAAGAATGATAGGCTTCTTTGAATCGTAAAAGAATAAATTGTTGCCAAAGATTTTTTTGAGCAGCCTCTCCAGTATTATTTATTCTAATTTCTTTCAACTTATCTACAATTAAATCTGTGCTTGACTTGTTTTGCGAAAAGTAATCTTCTAATACTTGAAGTCTTCTATTTTTATCTTCTGGATATTCTTGTTTGTTTGTTAAATACTCAAGAACCTGTGAAACTCTATTAAATCTTATACTTACATCTAGAGGAATTTTTGTGACTATATCTTCTGGATAATTTTCAGGCATATAAGAGATAGGCAACTTGCCGAGAAACGAAGATTCAATTGCGGTTGTGCAATCAGGGTGGATAATCTGTTCTGCTGCCAGTAACCAAGGAACTACTGACCCTCTATAAATAACTTTTATGCTATCAATGTCTTTAAATGCATTCAAATAATAGTTGAGATCCTCTTCTGGGTGAGGACGCAAAATAATTTTTGTATTAATGCTGGAAGATAAGGTTTTAATCAATTCAATAAAGGCATTAACTTTTACTTTATCGAAACTAACAATATTTTTAATATTCTTGAATCTATTTCCATAATTTTCAATTACAAAATTATCTCCTTTTACATTATTTCCAAAGCCCATGTTTGTATTTACTAATATGAACTTACCATAAATTTGATTTATCTTTTTTACATCTTGATTATATAAATAGTGGAATTCTGGCTTAAGTAACTGAAAACGAGGATGACCCGTAATAATAGTTTTTTCAGCCGCTCTAGTATTATTTTTGATCAACTCATACTGTTTAATGCCCCACAGAAAAGCAGTGTGGATGTTTTCAAAAAGTTGTGGTGCATATCTCTCTTTTAAAGTACTGTGATCTGAAAAGTCCACAGCACCCTCTTCGTCCAAGTTTACAATGATACCATTATTATTATTTATTACTTTATAAAGAGATTCTGATACATCAGCATGGTAACCCTTATCAAGATATATGTAGTTTTTTAGGTACTTAGCAAGATGATAAATATTGCTTTTGCTTCCTAAATAACAGTTAAAACCAGTGTGACTCAATAAATTACATAGATAAACTTTATAAATAAGTTCTCTTGAGCTTGTTTCAATAGGGACTAAAATATTTATGACTATTTACTCCTTATAATCAGACTCAAGTATGATTTCTAGAGAACGCAAGTCTTCCTTGGTGTCTATATCTAGACTATCTCGTTCATTCATAATGTAAGGATGACTGCCTTCCGAGGGAAAGGCATTTTTCTTGTTAAAATCTGAATAGAGAAATACATATATGGCCCCATTCGCAGCGAACACTTCGGGAATATCTTGACGTCTTTGATGAGTCATTTCTTCTCCAAATAAAGCTTGTAAACAACCATCTTTATTTAACAAAAAAGATTTAAAAGGTGACTTAGCTAGTTTAGTAACACTGACCAACTTACTTCGCCCTTGTCCAATCATTTCCTTGATAGAATCATCTATATGGTTCGATGTACGAAGAGGAGATGTGGGTTGGAGATAAACAATATATGGATTTTTTTCAAGTAAGGATTTAGGTAAATTACTAATAAAATGCTCGACTACTAAGTTAGCTGAGGCATTATCAGAGGAAAGCTCTGATGGTCTAAATAGAACCTTGGCACCTAATTTTTCTCCATATTCTAATGTAGCCTCATCATCTGAAGACAAATAGACTTCGTTTATAACTTCTGAGTTTAAGGCTGCTCGAAGAGAATATCCAACAAGGGGAATTCCTTTTATATTAAGCATATTTTTGCCAACCAGACCTTTAGAGCCTCCCCTAGCAGGGATTAACGCAAGAACAGGTCTTTGCTTTTCTAGCTTAGCTGATGACATGTCTAGAGTATTGAAAAAAGTTTGCAAAAGCTCTTAAAAAGCAGAAATATTCAAAAGGTAAAAATCGTTTTAAATCCATTGTATTACCAACTAATTTTTTAAAAAGTATGGTTTCTTAGCAATACTATTCACCTTGAAAATCTTTACGTGCTTTGTCTAAGTCTGATGGAGTTCCAATATCAGTCCAGTATTCATGCACAGGAAAAACTGTCAACTTGTCTTTGTTCAATATACATTTATCAATTAAATCAGTCATATTCCAAAAGGTATTAGATGGAATATTTTTCAGCACATCAGTTGATAGAGCATAGATACCCGCATTACAAAAAAAACTTTGGGAAGGTTTTTCCAACAAAGAAGTTATTTCGGTACCGTTGTATTCAATTACTCCATATGGTATTTGAACGTGATATTTTATGGCACTTACTGTAATCATGGAATCATGCTCTTTATGAAACTGAAAAAGTTTAACAAAATCTGATGTTGTTAGAATATCCCCATTCATTACAAGTATTGATTCAGAAGCGTTCATTTCTGGCAGTAAAGATAAAGCCCCTCCTGTACCCAATTTCATTTCTTCATCAAGATAATTGATTGAAACATCAAAATTGCTCCCATTACCAAAATGGGATTTAATAATATCACTAAGATAATTAACAGATAAATAGATATTTGTTATGCCGGCCTTAGCTAAGCATCTAACCTGTCTTTCTAATAATGGTATACCATTTATATCAATCATTGGTTTAGGTAAATTTTCAGTATAGGGACGCAATCTCATGCCTTCGCCACCCGCCATAATAATTGCTGCAGTAAATGTTTTCTCTGTACTCATTTCATGAGTCTCAGCTAGAAATTCCATTTCGTGAAAAGTCCTCACATAACGGTCATTAACATCAATTAAAGGAAGAGAGCGAATATTATTTTTATTCAGCAATTCTCTCAGTAAACTGTCAGAAGTATTAACACGAGCAGTTACTGGATCATGATTCATTGCATCAGTGACCAAAGTATCTAAAGTGCAGCCTCTTAATAGACATCGACGAATATCACCGTCTGTCAATGTACCTATAACATGCTTATCTTCAGATAAAACTACAGCCAATCTTTTTACTGAATTTTCAATAAGTTGAACAGCATCCATCAATGTTTTATCAGAAAACAGAATACTTTCACTCATCTATACCAACCGTCTTGCAGTTCTCCCTTGAGGGTCATTTGTTTTCGTATAACTTTCATTCCAAGTGGTATTTGAGCCAAAACATCTGCAATTTTTTTTCCTGCATCTCCAAGATAGTAAGGATTGTCTGTTGCTTCGCATTTAGCTTTTAAATGCTCATCAAAAAAACATTTATTAACAACTTCAACTATTTGTTGGGAATTATAATCTACATCAATAACATTTTGGCCTCGTAAACGACCTTCTTGTCTTGTGCCTATGTTAACAGTTGGACAACCAAAAACTGGTGTTTCTTTGATTCCCGAAGATGAATTACCTACACATACAACTTTATATTTATTATTTTTTGCCAGAGCCAGAACACCATGATACAGGTAACGACCGAGGGAACGGTGTACCTGAATTCCAGGTATACTTTTTTTATCTAATTCTTCTAACTCGGAGATAATAGCACGCCCTCCTGCATCATTATTTGGATATGTACAAATAACTTGAACTCCCTCGCTAGCAAGTTTCTCCATAGAATGTAAAGAAGGGATCACCTGACTCGTTGCATCATCAAATTGAGTTGTCACCGAATGTTGCGTAAATAAGACAATTGGCCTATTCAAGTCTAATTCAAGTTTCTCAATTATTTCGTCAGGTGTAGCGAAATTACTTTCAGAAATTAGATCAATTGCAGGAAACCCAACTGTATGAACTCTCCAACTTTCTTCTCCCATGGCTAGAACACGATTTGAAGCTTGCTGATTTGTTGTGAAATGTATATGGGATAATTTACTCATTGCATGACGTACTGAATCGTCTAGAGCACCTCCTTCAGTAATATCTCCTCCTTCAATATGCGCTGTAGGTATATTCATTTGGCTAGCAGCGATAACAGCAGCAAATCCCTCAAATCTATCTGCGTAAACAACCATTATATCTGGTTTTATTTCAGCCAAAGCATTACTTATAGCTAAGACACCTGAACCAATTGCTTGGGCTGTTGCGTACAATGACTCGGCATCCATATCAATTTTTACTTCGGCATTAATTTGAAAACCATCATTTTCAATTTCTTCTAGAGTTCTGCCAAAATTTTGATCTAAATGAGCTCCAGATACAATTAATTTATATTCAAGGTCTGGATGTTCATTTATTGCTTTCAGAATTGGAAATTGGAGACCATATTCAGCCCTATTTCCAGTAAAAACAGCTATTTTTCTTTTTTTCATTGGATCCTCACTTCTTTATTTAATAAATATCTAATGCCATTTTCTAACTCCATCTTAGGAATCCAGTCAAATGAATCATATGTTTGTGAGATATCAAGCATAATAGCTGAATAAACCTCATTTGGTTTAGTTACAGTAACAGAATGCTTCTTATCAATATCAGAAACCATTAAAGCAGTATTGATGAACTCTCTTATTGAAACTGCTCTACCAGAAGCAACATTATAGATTCCCTCAGCTTCTTCTAAAGTCATTGCCACTAGGGCATCTGCAGCATCATCTATCCATAAGAAATCTCTTATTGGCTTATCATTCCAGACTTTTATGTCATCAGCATATAATAATTGATTAATGACCGATGAAAAAACATTCTCAGGTGACATTCCAATACCGTATAAATTAGAGAGCCTTGCAATAACCCCGTTGCTATTTTGAAATATTTTTTCACTCTCTAATTTTGCTTTTGCATAGACATCATCACCTACAACACAATCCGTAGGTTTATGTAATTTTGTACTTCTATCTCCATAAACTGCGGCGGAAGACGCAAAAACAGTACGACCGAAACCCTTAGAAATTAATGCTTTCGCTATATTAGCTGATTCAACTAAATAAGCGTGACCTATTTTATTGACCTGCCCACGATCAGAGTTCTCTGCTAAATGAATTAAAACATCGCCTTTTGGCGTATCTAGATAATTATTTACAACTTGAGAATTAGAAAATTTCAGCGGCTGCCTAGCCACTGCACAAACTTCAACACCACGAGCCATCAGCTTCTCAACTACTCTATTGCCCAAAAAACCTGATGCTCCTGTCACTACAACCTTCATAAAAAATCTCAGAATACTAATTAAGTTATATTCAAATTCACTTATTAGAGTAAATAAGTTTTGTAGGAGTTATTGCTCTAAAAGAATTAGAGAATGTCAATGATGGAGTAACAGAATCTATTTCAATTAGATCTGATTTATTAGAAGGTTTTATGAAACCTAAATGTGCAACCGGATTGTATTTAACTCTATCTGTACCTAACAATTGCTGTAGAACAAAACAAGTGCTAACTCTTTTGTCCACTATACCAGCAACAGGATGAGAAGCGTTTTGTAATACGTACAAGAAATCGAAGTCAAACTTTAACATTCCATTTGATGGAGATTTGTAATCAGGTCCATCAACGAAGACAAAATCATATTCTCTGTCAGGAATATTTTCGTATCTAACTCCTTGGAAAATTGAGAAAGAATCCTCTATTACGGCACTAAAACTAAAATCAACATATTTTTGTAAGTGCACTGGCAGGAGATCTTTTGACATTTGTAAGTATTCTTGGTGAGAATCCATTGAAGTTATCCTGCCAACTTTATGACCTTCTGACTCTAATTCCATCAATGCTGTCGCCATTATAAGCGTAGTGACACCAGTTCCACATTCTAAAATTTCGATAGGTCTATGTTTTCGTACATATTCATATAGATACCAATAATCAATGTACCCACATCCAGTGGATTGAGTTTTAGCTAAATAGTCTTGAAGAGCGCCCCATAAAACCTTATTGTTTTTGATCTTACGTCGAGCCTTAAGCTCTAAAATACGTCGTCTTTCAATTAAAATTCGATTTCTTAATTTTCTAAACACTTTGAGTCCCCCTAACTTATAAACTTATAACATGACTTTCTTCTAAGTGTTCGTCTGCTTCAATATCAACAGAAGCTTTTTTACCTAGAATTTGCTCGTAACGCTCTGCAAGTATAGACCCTGTACCGGGCCTTTTGACCCAGATATTATCTGTAGTAAAAACATCACCTGCTTTTATTGCAGTCGTACTAACAACTGTGGCAAATGCAAAATCTATAGTTGCTTGTTCTTCTGGTACTGGCCCTTTTTTGCCTCCCCTCTCCTGCATCATTATAAGACTTCCTTCAATTAATTCTTGGCAAGCGACGGGGTCCATGGAGCAAACTATATCAGGACCTTCTCGAGACATTGAGTCAGTAAAATGTCGTTCAAGAATAGAAGCTCCTAGGGCAACTGCGCCAAAACATGCCAAATTATTAACTGTATGATCTGATAAACCAACTACTGCATTGGGGAAAGCTTCAGAAAGCTCAAGCATTGCTCCTAGACGAACCAGATGAAATGGCGTTGGATATAAATTTGTAGTATGAAGTAAAGCATACGGAACTTTATAACCTTCAAAAATATCAACTGCTTTAGCTACACTTTCAATAGTATTCATTCCTGTACTTAAGATTATTGGTTTGCCAAAAGCAGCTACATGCTTCAACAACGGATAGTTATTACATTCCCCTGAACCAATCTTATAAGCCGGAACGTCCATCTTATGAAGTCTATCCGCTGCTGCTCGAGAAAACGGAGTACTTATGAAAATCATTCCTTTTGATTCGACATATTCTTTCAATCTGTACTCTTCATCTTCTGATAAAGCGCAATTTTCCATGATTTCATATATTGAGATATCTGCATTTCCAGGAATAACCTTCTTTGCCTCACGGCTCATCTCATCTTCTACAACATGAGTTTGGTGCTTTACGATTTCTACCCCTGCACTTGCAGCAGAATCGACCATCTTAAAGGCGGTTTTAAGACAGCCACCGTGATTAATTCCCATTTCTGCTATCACCAAAGGAACCTCGTTCTTGCCAACTTTTCTATTAGAAATATAAAAAGAATCAGACATTATTTACTCCACTTATTTCAAAATAACAAACCGCTGAATCATTAAAATTAATAGTATTAACAAAAGATCCATTTTTTTCATAAATTACTGTATAGACTTTAGAAAAAGACCGCATAATTTCCAAGAAACAATATCAAACAATTCTTCCTTTGCGTCACTATAACCTTCCATCTACTTGATCTGGACCCAAAATATATTTAATGTCATACAGAACATGATTATCTTTCCCGAAAGATTTCAATTCATCTAAAGTGATTATTTTAAACTGGTCATGACTTACAGCAAGAACAATAGCATCGTATTTTCCTGGGATGGGTTTATTTATTAAAGAGATACCGTATTCTCTTTCTGCCTCAACTTTGTCGACCCAAGGATCATAAACTTCCGTGTTGCACTGACAATTATTAAAAGTTGTGACTAAATCTATAACTCTTGAATTACGCAAGTCTGGGCAATTTTCTTTAAATGCTAACCCCATAATCAATATATTAGCATCTACGATATTAATACGTTTTTCAATCATCAACTTAGTGATCTGATCAACTATATAAGGTCCCATGCTGTCATTTAGGCGACGTCCAGCAAGAATAATTTCTGGGTTATAGCCGACCTCAATAGCCTTATGTGTTAGATAGTAAGGGTCAATTCCTATGCAATGCCCGCCTACTAATCCAGGCCTAAAAGGCAAGAAATTCCACTTTGTTCCAGCCGCTTCCAATACTGCTTCTGTATCAATATCTAATTTATTAAAGATCACAGCCAGTTCGTTTATCAATGCAATATTTATATCACGCTGTGTATTTTCAATAACTTTTGCAGCCTCAGCAATTTTAATACTCTCAGCTTTATGGGTTCCTGCAGAAATAATAGTTTGATAAAGGTCATCCACTTTATCAGCTATTTCTTTTGTTGAGCCTGATGTGACTTTCTTAATTGAAACTAGACTATGCTCTTTATCTCCTGGGTTAATCCTTTCAGGAGAGTATCCACAAAAAAAATCTTGGTTAAATATCAAACCAGAATTCTGTTCAAGTATAGGTACACATATTTCTTCTGTAGCCCCAGGAAACACGGTGGACTCATAGATAACTATATCCTCTTTCTTGAGAACTTTTCCAACAGTTTCGCTAGCCTTAATAAGAGGCATTAAATCTGGATCTTTATGCTTATCTACAGGAGTTGGGACCGTGAGGATATATATATTACAATTAGCAAGAGAGGCTATATCAGTTGAAAAATAAAGATTTTTTGAACTCTTTAATTGATCAGAACTAACCTCAAGTGTCGAGTCATCTCCATTTAATAATTCTCTGATTCTTGACTCATTAAGATCAAAACCTATCGTTTCAAATATCTTGCCAAATTCAACAGCTAAAGGGAGACCGACATAGCCTAAGCCGATAATAGCAATTTTTGTTTTTTCTTTATCATTCATAGATTTCTATATTCCTGATACCAATCAACAAAGTTTTTAACTCCTTTTTTGATATTCATGGAGGGTCTGTAATTAAATTCTCTAACCAGGTCTTTTACGTCGGCATATGTGTCGGGCACATCACCTGGTTGAAGCGGTAATAATTTTTTTTCCGCCTTGATACCTAGAGAATCTTCTATGGCCTCAATATAGTCCAGTAATGCAACAGGTGAATTATTGCCAATGTTATAGACTCTCCATGGAGCATTGGAGGTTCCAGAATCTGGATCATTTCCATCCCATTCTGGATTTGGTTCAGCCGGCTTATCAAGGACTCTAATGACGCCCTCTACAATATCATCAATATAAGTAAAATCTCTTCTATGATTACCAAAGTTATAAACTGAAATT
>MDSV01017093.1_pt1 | contig 29978 bp, 29 predicted proteins | sample 810851 | NCBI WGS metagenome assembly MDSV01 (sample SAMN05326640, study PRJNA326480) | marine metagenome | isolation source: seawater | place: Atlantic Ocean: North East | collected 2012 | reverse complement strand
TGTAAATCCACTTACAACTGCAGAATACAGAGAAGTTCATGACAATATGAAGTCTTGGGATAGTGACAATAGGTTGCCTTTGGAGTCTCCTTGTGACGGAGAAGCTGGTGGCTGTCATTGGTGTTCAGTTTCCACAGTACCCTATGAGGCTCCAGAAATTACCATGCCTTGTGAACCATTGTCCTCAATACCATCAAGAGTGAATGTAAAAGGAAAATTACAGGGTGCTTGGGGACCACTTCCAAATCATTATGGAGAACTGGTATTAGGGGCTATGATTCAAGCAGGAGACAAGATGGTTACGCTTGAAGAAAGCCAACCTGGATCGTTTCCTGCAATGCATGACTCACCACATAATGACGTATACATTACTGGAGCATTACCAGGTGTATGGAGAAGGCAACCTCGTCTATATTTAGATGCACTCAGCGCAATTGTACCTGAAACAGATGTTGAATTAACTCGGATGGGTATGTTGAGAACTAAGGCTAATGTTGAGGGAGTTGTACTCTCCTGTTCTAAGAGAGATGGAAAGCGTGCAGATGGTAGACCTTGGTCGATGTTATCATTCCACATATGGGATGGTGAGAGAGTGGCAGAAGTCGTTGCATTTGGCTCTGCGATAAATGGAACTATGCTTTCTATTAGGCCAGGCATGGTCGTGAAACTAACTTCTGTAGAGTTAGGATGGAGAGAAGGTTTAGTCCAACTACGAATAGATTCTAGAACGACTCGTGCAGAGATTAAATCGAAGCCTTGAATAGACTTGGTGTGTGCTTGCTATGACATGCCTGTGCATGTTGCAGACCCTCTGACCGACAGTGTCGGACCATTCAACAGATTATCAGCCTCGCAGGCTAACACTTGGGATGATTGTCCCCGGCTATGGTGGTATCAAAATAAGAGACGACTAAAGTTCCCCCAGGCCCCTCCGTTATTTTTGGGTAGAGCTGTAGAGGAATGCGTCTGTAGAGTTTTGATGGAATCACCGGGATTAGTATTCGCCACAGCACCATCTGATGTATTGTCTAATGGTGCTGACAAATTATTACCTCTATTCGATGATGAATTACCAAATGATTTCATTTCTTGGTGTGAATCTAGAGTCGATGCACACTGGCCCGCTATTAGAGATGAAATGCATGCTGCTTGGAGCAAAGATGCTAGGAAGGCAGGAAATTGGCACGATTACTCGATGGAAGCATACCGGGACATGTGCGTTAACGCACTAAGAATGCATATGGGTGAAGTCGAAGAATGCATGAAGACTATCTCTGACCAAGAATTGAATGATTGGCGTAACGGAATTCGCCAGGAAATTCCAGCACCTGATGGAAGAGAGAATAGTGGAAAGCACCCTATTGCTAGAACAGGGGGTTGTAAATTGGTAGAAGCTTGGGAAATTGCACGACCATGGTTCGTCGATCCTAACGCACCTCCATTCTCACTCAATGTAATCCATCCAGAACATTGGTTCCAAGGAGAGTATGATTTAGTATACCGACACGGTGGTAAAATCAGAATAATGGATCTGAAAGCAAGTCGAGGAGGCGGAGATAGAAGTGGTAATTATGTCGAACAATTGCGTATCTATGCAATGCTTTGGTCATTAACGCATAGTGGGAAAATACCCGATGCACTAGAAGTATGGTACCTCGGAGTTAATGTTCGAAAAACAATCGAAGTCCCGAATGCTGAAGAAATTGTCACAATGGAAAATAAGTTGAAGGATTTATGGCATGAAATCAAAGAGGCGGATGTTACAATTGATGACTGTCCAACTATTCCTAGGCCACTCAGAGGCTATTCGGAAGGCGGAGTAAAAACCGACGACCCTGAAGATTCTCGTTGCTCTACGTGCGATTGGTCTGGATTATGTCCTAATGGCTCAGGTGATGATGACCTTCCCGATGGAGGGCAATACCAGCCAGGAGGCGACATAAAGGTCTACGATCTTACTGCATTTGGAGATTTGAAGCCAAGAATCAATATATTCTGTGAAGTATTTAGTGTAACAAAAGTCCCGGATAAAGCCCCGAATATAACTATTGAACAAGATGGTGGTTTTGCCTTTGTTAGGATTATTGCAGAAGAAAGTGAAGGAGTGCTTACTTATCCAGAGGACATCCAAAAAGGAGATTCAGTGCGCCTAATTGGTGTTGTACCATCAACCAATTGGAAAGGAGAATTACAGCTTAAGGTAGATCCTCATGCAAGAATCGAAAAGGCTTCAGAGGCCGAAGATGGAGATATTGGGCTATTTGATTTCCAAGCAAGATGGAATGTTGCAGGTAGGGTTGCTTATACGACATATAAATCTGGAGTTGGAAAGAATGGAAAGCCTTGGACAAGGAAGGGAATTGTCCTGCTTGACAATAGTGGAAGAATTGCGGTTGAAGGTTGGGATAATGCTTGGCCAAGTATTTTCAACACTCTAAAACAAGGCGATGAAATTGCTGTTCTAAATGTTTCACTGGACGCTTGGGCAATCGATGTCAAAGCGAATCTAGAGAAGGGCAGTACACTGCATGTGTTGTCAAGAGCGGATAATGAATAAAAAAATCGGGTAAGAGATTATTAATGACTAGTAATAGTCCATGCCATGGTTAAAGATGAACTGTCATCACTTACTATTCCCCAACTCAAAGAGAAACTAAAATCACAAGGCTTGCCTGTAAGCGGTAAAAAGTCTGAATTAATATCCCGATTAAGTGCTAATTCAACCGCCAATACTAGCAAACCTAAGGCTATATCTAAGACCGCGCCTGCAAAAAACTCAGGCACAGAAGGAGATTTACCATTTTTCCAATCGATTGCTGCTAACGGTATTGCCTCAGTCGAAATTGACAAATGGGAAGCAGGAAAATATGGGATGGCTGTAATAATATTCTTCGTCATGATAAGTGCACTTGGCTCAGAATCTTGGTACACAGGCACATATAGTGTGGAATATGATGAAGATTTTTTTGGTTCAGTAACTGAGTCCGCAGAAATTAATTATGGTCTCAGTGAAGCGAAATTCAAAACTAAAATTACAGGAGATATGTCATTCTCACAAACTACGACTATTGAATACTCCGATGATGGTTGTGAAATGGCCCCCGAGATTCAATGCGATAAAATGTCAAATGCAGGCACTATAATCCAAATTACATTTTGGTTATCTCTACTAACTATCACGTCATTATTAGTCATTGCAGTAGCTCGAGGTTTCGGCCAGTTACAAACTGGAGCGGTAGATGAGAACTACTCAAAAATACAATTCTGGGGATGGAATGCTTGCATAGCATTACCCGCTTTAGGAGTAATCATTTATTCATTGATTACTATTTCATTTGAGACAGATGGGTTATTTGATGGAGAAGGCAGTTTTGGATTAGGATCAACTTGGTGGATGATGTTCTTCATGCTAGCAATTTTTGCAGCATCTATTCACAACTCAATTGTAAAGAAAATGGTTGAACTTGTAAAGGCAAAAATGGAAACTAAGTGATTACGTCTACTTCAAACTGTAAACTAGGCGCCGAGAGGCGGTTTATTGATACCTTGAAACCCAAAGGGACTTCTATGTCGGAACCCATTTTGAGCCCTGACGGCAAAATGATGTGGGATGGTTCAGACTGGATACAGATACCTGTACAGTCAACTACCAATATTCAGGATTCAGTAGTGATGGGCGACATTAATACCAAAATTGAACATTCAGTACACAATACATACTCTCAAGATACTGAAAAAATGGTCAGAAATCACCTTCACATCGCTGCAGAAAAAATGTCTAGTAGCCTGTTTGATGAAGCTGATTTAATGTTTGAAAAGGCTAAACAAATCGATTATCATCTGGCTGTGAATTTGTACGAAAAAGAGTTTACACCTATATTCGTAGATGCCCTTTGGGGTGAACTTGATCAGTTTTGGGATGTGTGGGATATTACAATAGACATTAGAGTAATTTTTGATAGGATAAATAGAATTCATGAACTCGATATGAACCATATACCAAGTTTACTGCTGAGCGCTAAAATTTTGAGATTGAGAAGAAATAGTACAATGAACAGAGGTACTAGGCTTGCTACTGCAATAGAAACATACAACAGAATTCTATTACTTGATCCAGAGAATATTGAAGCAAAAGAAGGAATCTCTAATATCAATAGGATGAAAAAGGTTGAAGGTATTTTTATCTTGTTTGTAGTTTCTCTAGTTTTTTTCTTTGCTTTCGCAATATGATAGGCGCCGAGAGGGGGATTTGAACTCCCGCGTCCAAGGGACAGTGGATTTCGAATCCACCGCAATACCAGGCTATGCGATCTCGGCTTGTATCTCGCCCACCTGCAAGACCGTCATAAGAGTGATGTCACTGGGGTGGCATGATGAAGGTCGCATTGAAAGGGCACGGGCATGACCATTCCATTGAATTGGAAGCAGGTTCAACTGTTAAGCAAGCCTTAGACATAATAGGAATTCATCCTTCAACTGTAATTGTAAGTCATGAAGATGTGGTACTTCCACATACAACTATTCTGAACTCCGATGTATCACTGGACCTGACAATTGTCAGTTCTGGTGGCTGATCACATGTAGATTGAGTCAGGAGATTCAGATAACTCTGAAATCATGTCTTCGGCCTTCTCAGGATGCATTTCTTTCAATTTGTTAGCTAATCTTTGAGTTGCATCAATTGGTACTGGAAGCGGAAGGCTCCACCATTTCCTAATAGTCTCTAGAAGCAACTGTGCTGCCACAGGGTCAGCAGAGTTGCCAACTGTTGTCGCAATAGTACATGACGTATTTACGTTATTTACGGGCCCTAGTGCTGTGATTAATGCAGCCATACCGATTACTCCTGCTGCAGGCTCATCTCTACGGACATCAACTCCCATAGATTCCAATTCAATTCTGTAACTGGAGGAACTCGTAATTGTGAATATGTCTTTACGATCTGCTTGCGCTGACATTCCTGCCAACACCAGTGCTTCTCCGCCTTCGAATAATTCTAGAACTGCAGTAGCCATCTCAAACTGCCCTTCTGGAGTCATTGGTTGAGCATCTCCTGTCAAGGTGAATACTTCTTTACCATCGATTTCAACTCTTGAAAGAAGAATGTGTGGAGGAACTAATAATCCATCATCATCCAATTTAGCGAGTGGAGGTAATGCCGGATGCAAGATTCTAGCAATAGGTTCTGCATCTAATTCAGCATTGACCGCATCTATTGCCAACTTACCAACGTCGCCAACTCCGGGCATAGCAACCAATAGTAGGCCGCCTGCCGTTGAGGGCTGCGAAATCCAGTCGATGAGTGCACCCATGAAAGACACAGCGAGTTTTGGCGCGGTATAATGATTGGCATCATTCTTCTTCGCTAGAGGCCAAAGTTGGGAGTGAGTTCGCCCACCCGTCTTCTTCAACTCCCTCCAACTTTCTTCTTAGATGGGCTCTCTTATCTTCAGGAGACCACTTCATTGGTGCCGCTGCTTGAGCAACTCCGCCACAACTAGGACAGGTCGTAGACAGACTATATGCGCCGCAATCATTGCATTTCTGCATCATTTGGCGGGCCATATCAATCCCTCTCTGCTTCTGCAGAACCGCCAGCGTTTTCGATTATACCTATGCAAGCAGTTGTCGCATTATTCCAACCTTCCTCTGCAGTCTTGAAATCAGGGGCTTTCAGGTCTATTCTGTAAGAAGGAGCACCATCATAATGGCAAGTAACGATTAATTCAGACTCTTCATCTGAAATATTTTCTGCAGCAATTAGTGCTTCTTTGATTACATTAATCCCTTCTGCTTGATCAACGTTCAAAATAAATCTACCACGTATTTCTACAGTATCTGGAATAATATTCTTGACTGCTATCTCGATGAATGCCGCAATCCAATCCCCTTCGAAACCAACTTCTCCCAATGATTCAGGAGTTTTTGCAGCTTCTTCAAAGGCCCCATAAAGTGTAGCATAGGATTCTGTCAGTTCCATTTGAGTTTCTGCAAGTTCGTCATCAGACCAACCTACCTGTTCTGCGAGAACTTTCAGAAGTTGCTTTGCTCTTTCCTCATTCTTCCACTGAGCTAGGCGATCTCTTTTCCTCTCTTCACTAACAGACTTAAGAGATAATTCTAGAGACTTGTTGTCCTTCCTAGTCCTTAGAACTTTACAGATAAGACGTTGCCCTGGACGAACAAAGGCTCGGATGTTCTTAACCCACCCGCTTGCTATTTCTCCAATGAAGATGAATCCTTCAATACCGTCGTATTCATCGATATCGACATACGCACCGTTCTGTTTGACTTCACGAACTACTGCTACGACTAAATCGCCTTCAGAAGGCCCGCCTTCGATGAGATTTTTTGCCATGGAGGTCTAAGCCTCCATTCACTCAAGTGACTCTACGACATTACAACCGACCAACAGAGCTTTGCCGCCAGCTGGGTTTGTTAGAGTAGCACCGCAAACTCCACATGATATTGCAGTAGTGGCACGGGAGAAGATTATGCTCTCATTGGAGCAATCTCGACATGAAACTTTTAGGAAATTAGCAGCCATTTTATTCACCTCAATTGTCAACCAGTTCGAACTTTTTGGCACGCTGGCAAGGAGCATAGTGTGCTTTTCCAGTTTCAGTACAACGGAATAGGATGTTTACTCTCTTGGTCGGTTTTTCTCGACCATCAGGTTTTGGACGTGGGAAACCACGGTATCCAGCCATAACACGGCGGAAGCGTCTCTGACCCCACTTTAGTTCACTAGCGCGCTTCTTCTTTACGCGCTCTACAGTGTGCATGGTGTGCTTACCAGCACTTGGGCTGTAACGCTTAACCTGTCGTGGCATCTTTACCATAGTATCACCTTGAGCATTCGGCCCACAAGCGTCCTCTATTTAGTGGTGACGGAATGGAGAAAAACCCGAATCAGCCCACTGAAGGCAAGATTACCGGTGATGTTCATAAATCGCGGGGTCGCCGTCACACCATGGATTCTATGATAGAGGCGGCCATTTGGTTTTGGATTCCTCTGATTTTGGTGCCAATTGGAATTTGGCTGGCAGTCAGTGGCAAAGCGAAAAACCTAGGTAAGGTACTTTCAGTTTCGGGGTTCATTCTCGTCCTGATTTCTTCCTGGACAGTACCATCATCTGATTCAACCGCTGCTGGGCACCTCTTGCTGTCAATCATGGCTCCGTCTTTACTACTAGCGTATGGTATACACGGAATGGTATTTGGAGGAAATGTCCCTGTTGGTAAATTGGATAATACTGCAAGATGGAGTGGATCATTAGCAGTAATAATATCGATTGTAATATTTTGTCTGATGCACTGGTACAATTTAACACCCACATGGAGAAACGGTGATGTCAACCCTTATTGGATAGTATTTTGGCCAACATTCCTATTATTTTCCACCTCACTATGCTCTGTAGCTTCATTCGCACTGATTAGTTTCGGTGATGATAGAGTGAGTGAATCAATAAAATTGGCAAGTCTTTCGGTGATAATGACCGGAGTGGCATTAGCTGCGATTATTTTCGACGGATTTCTCACTACGGCTGAAGATTTTAGAGACTACCTCTGGCTTGCTGCTGCAGACATAATCGGCACAGTAGTAGGTGTAACTGCAGCCATTGGAGCATTCGCAATAGTAATTTGGAGTTATGAAAGGTCATTGCCTCCTCCTGTAAATTCTCTCCCTCCTAGCGATGAAGAGATCAAACATGTTGTTGAATTAGCAACTTCGCACATAGGAGGCGAAGAAGAATGAGCAAACCTAATGCTTCCTGGAAAATGCTAGGATTGGCTGCTATTTTGCCAATATTAGTATTGGTCGCCATAGATATATCATTAGGTGACGATATTCATCCTGAATCATTCAAGAGATTCGGAAATGCGCTTCTAACATCGTATGTCTTGATGGGGATTCTTTTGATGGGTAACCTGTTCTTTTACGCAGACTCCAGACACAGGCCATTAGCACCTTTCGTAGGAATGATGTTTGCCGTCGGAGTTGGAATACTAATCTCTTGGTCTATGGTTTCATATGATGATTTATTGCTTGAAGCAAATAGTGGATTAAGAGCGCAAATGCTTTCCAATATTGTGCATCTATTAGTTAGCGGTACTGCGATGCTGTTGGCTAGCATACTTGCACTTGGAATGACATTTGCTACGATTACTGGAAGAAAAAGACGTGTCCTATTCGAGGAAGAAGAGTAAAATCACTCTCCGTCGGTTTGATAAAGGGAGGGCCGGTGGCCCAGCCGTTAGGTGATATCATGTCCAAGGGTACTCCATCTATGGGTAAAAGGCAGAAGACCACCCATATACGCTGTCGCAGGTGCGGCCGCAACGCTTACCACAAGCAAAAGGGCGTATGTGCATCCTGCGGATATGGCGCAACAGCTAAGACTCGTTCATACAGTTGGTCTAAGAAGACTCACCGTCCTTGAAACAAGTCGTTTCTTTAGGAAAGGGCTGTAAAGCCCCTGCTATTCGAACGGTATAGGCGAGACTCATGTGCGGCATAATTGGTCTCGTGGGTCGTCGTGGCTACCACATCAATCAATTACTGTATGACGGACTTACAGTATTGCAGCACAGAGGGCAAGATGCTGCTGGAATTATGACTGAACATGAAGGCAAATACCACCTGCGTAAGTCTAACGGATTAGTCAAGGATGTATTTTTCAAAAGGCACATGCAGAATTTGCTCGGTTCAATTGGAATTGGACACGTCAGATATCCAACAGCAGGATCATCTTCAGCTGCAGAGGCTCAACCTTTCTACGTCAATTACCCATTCGGTATATCCTTGGCCCATAATGGTAATTTGACTAACGCCAAAGAAGTAAAAAAACTTCTAACCGGTAAACATCGAAGACATGTTAATACAACATCCGACTCTGAACTCTTACTCAATCTATTGGCAATGGAAATCCATGCAAGGACACATAATTTCGACATTGACGGGGAATTACATGTTGATGTCAATACAATATTCTCAGCAGTTTCTGCACTGCACGACCAGATAACAGGAGGATATGCATGCGTTTCATTAATCTCAGGATATGGGATTCTGGCATTCAGGGACCCTAATGGAATAAGACCACTAATCTTTGGTAAGAGAGAAATTGATGGAGAAACAGAATGGGTAGTTGCAAGTGAGTCAGTTGCAATCCACGCTCTTGGTTTTGATGTGGTGAGAGACATAGAACCAGGAGAAGCAGTATTTATTACATCAACAGGCCAATTAATCTCTAAACAATGTGCTACTGAAACCCACCACTCCCCATGCATATTCGAGCATGTGTATTTCTCAAGACCTGACTCGATTATAGATGGAATATCCGTATATCAGGCTCGTTTAAATCAAGGACAGAGACTTGCTGAAAGAATCATTGAACAATTCCCTGACCATGATATTGATGCAGTTATTCCAGTACCTGATTCTGGAAGGTATGCTGCATTACAAATGGCAGGCGCACTGGGTGTAGAATATAGAGAAGGATTCGTGAAAAACCGTTACATTGGTAGAACCTTCATTATGCCGGGCCAAGCTATGAGAAAAAAGTCGGTCAGGCGTAAACTAAACGCTATACCTCATGAATTCGCTGGCAAAAATGTGCTATTGGTTGATGACTCAATTGTTAGAGGGACTACATCTGCACAGATTGTAGAGATGGCAAGAGAAGTTGGTGCCAATAAAGTATACTTCGCATCTGCAGCACCTCCGGTTAGGCATCCAAATGTGTATGGAATCGATATGCCTGCAGTAACTGAATTCATAGCAAACGGAAAAACCGTGGATGAGATTGGAGAAACTATTGGGGCTGACAAGTTATTTTATCAAACTCTAGAAGACTTAATTGAAGTTACTAGTATTAATGGAGAACAGTCATGGGACACTAGTTGTTTCAACGGAGAATATGTCACAGGAGATGTCACTCAAGAATATCTTGACGAACTAGAGGCTGCAAGGAATGATACTGCGAAAGCAGTTAATCAAGAGCCCGAAGGTACTATTGAACTCCATAATGATGAATGAGGTGGATTAATGCAACAAGCATGGATCCTTCGATACGGAGAACTTGGATTAAAGAGTAGAGTAGTACGTCGACAATTTCAAAGGGCTCTTTCCAACAATATGGAATCTCTAGCAGTTAATGCTGAAATTTCATTAGTCCAAGACAGAATAAAGAGCATGGAAGTAGTAACTAGTGATGGGAAAAAGGAGGACGTTGATGATCTTCTTTCTCACGTTTTAGGAGTCGTTGCAGTCGATCCTGCAAATGTAATAGCAGAAACGACATCTCCACAAGAAGTAGCAAAAGCAATACTCGATTCTGACCCGAAATTTGGAGTTAAGAGAACCTTTGGCGTCCGCACTAAAAGAGTAGGTCCAAAAGGAAAATATCGTTCTCAACAATATAGTAGTGAAATAGGAGCTGCAATGTGTAGCCTGGATGAATCACTATCTGTCAATCTAACAAAACCAGACATATGGGTTAGGTTAGTTCTCGAGCCGGAAAGGGTTTGGCAACTTGACGACAGAATAGTTTCAGCCGGAGGATTGCCACCTGGCGTACAGGGCGATGTCTTGTGCAAAGTTGTTGATGAGAAATCGATGCTTTCAGCATTCCTGATAATGAGAAGAGGTTCGCGCCTTGTACCTGTAGAAGGCTGTGATGAAAATTTGCTTTCCATACTCAAGAAATGGGATCCATTCTTGGGCCGTAGATCGATTGTCAAAAACCCTGATGGAGAAAAAAGGTGGAGACATCCATGGGGAGTTGTTGGACTATCTTCTGAAGAAGGAGAGAAATTAGTGACAAGAAGGGAATCGGACGTGAAAACAGTTCCTCTGTCCACATTAGAACCTCTTTGTGGCTGGATAGATTCAGAAATTGCGGATCTTTCTAAACATATCAGAGAGCCCAGTTTACACCCATGTATGCCAAACTTGGAAGCATGGGTATCTTGAATGATGGCTTTGCTGACTAAACTATGGCGCTAACTGTTCCGGTGGTCAAAAAGTTCGATGCGACCGCAAGAATTACTGCTGTGTCAAGTGGTAAATCCCTAGCTTATGGCCAAGCAGATGGAGTACTCAAAATTGACTCAAATGAATTCAAGATATCTAATGTAACTGGCTTGTATGAATTAACATATGGTGATTTGATTGTTGGGACTGGTGAAGGTATTCAAATCTTCAGAGATGGAGAAGAAATAAGGTCACATAAACATGAAACAGGTATTGATTACATTACTGGATACAAAAGTAATGCTATTGCAATAGATGGACTTGGTAGAGCACATATAATCGGCTCAAAAGGAGAATCTACTCCTGTTGATGCATCCTCGGTCTTATTTGCAAAATTAGGAAAGGAGTTAGCCATAGCAACAGAATCGGGACATGTATACACATACTCACTTGATGGATTGAAGACTTGGGAAAGGCCACCAAGAGGAGATGTCGGAGAAAGAATTACAGCAATAGGCTGGAATGATGATATCCTTGTTGTAGCTCGTGAAGGACATGGATTGGTTCCTGGAGAAGAAGAAGCATTAGAGGTTGAATACTGGCATTCAGGTAATCTCCAAAAGAGAATTGATGTAAACAAAAGAGTCGTGTCAATAGATGGGCCATGGATGGGTCTTGACATGGGGGGAGTAATGCATGGAAGTGAAATTGTTACAGAGTTACAACACCCGGTACACCTACTAATAAACAAAGGAAATCACGTTCTAGCAGGGTCATGGTTCCACCTGCACAAAATCACTACTGAGGGCTTACAGTGGTCTGTTGAGACACAAGGAATGGTAGAGTACCTATCCTCAAATAATGATGGTAGCGCTGTTTTGATTGCAGGAAGTGATCAGAACGATTACACGGATCCCGAACCAGTAGTATTGATTGATTCAACAGCAGAACCAGTATCTTTGATAGAAGAGAATACTGCAATTGATGATTGGGGAGAAGCTCCTGCTATTGAGGTCAGTGCAGAAGAAATCTACGGCGATGATACTTCGATTGAAGAATTGGCAGGAATACAACAATCTCAGATTACAAATCAATCTGATCTCTTAGATGCATTGAATGATGAAATTGTCAATGAGACTATTTCTGAAGATGAAGATGATTTGATGTTCGCCCTTTCACTAGACGCAGAGGAAGTTATTGCTCCATCACCAGATGCAGGAGGTGATCAATCTCTAGTTGCAGACGAAGACGGAACTGCGATTGTAACTCTTGATGGAAGTGGAACAAGAGACCCACAGGAGAGAATAACATCTTGGTCATGGGTAGATGATAGTGGTAAGGAAGTGGCAAGCACCCCTGTAGTTAGAGTTCGTTTGAATCGTGGAGGCCATAGGATGGAATTACGAATAAAAGACCGTGATGGGAGATGGTCTTCAGATTCTATAGATGTGAGGATTGAGTGATGACCTCTTCCCCTAACATTAGCCATTTCTTTGTAACAGCACTGCAGCAAAGATGTAGTGTTGTAACCAATACATCGAATGGTGAAACTGTGATTATAGATGGAGGAGGAGATTCAGATCGGATAATTCAATGGATTGATTCGGGCGTGGGTATTCCCGATCATGAAATTGGACATTATGATGGCCAAAGAAAGGTTGTTGCTCTGATTAATACACATGCGCATTTCGACCATAGTGGACACATACCTTTCCTCAAAGAGCATTATGGATTAGAGTGGTGGCTTCACAAAGATGATTTCTTTTTGCAGAGCCTTGCACAAGAATCGGGTAAAAGGTGGGGATTTTCATTACCAGAACCTGCAGTTGCAGAGAATACTTGGGAAAATGGTGACAAACATGAATTCGGAGGAATGTTATTCGAAATTATTCACACACCAGGTCACACTCTTGGAGGTTGCTGCTTACGTCTGATTGTTGATGATGGAGCAGACCACCTATTTGCAGGAGATACATTATTTCAAGGCTCAATTGGTAGAACTGACCTTCCAAATACGGGAGGTGACTTGGACCTTCTACTCAGAATGATTCGAGAAAGGTTGTGGCCTTTAGATGGTGACACAATAGTACATCCAGGTCATGGTCCTTTAACTACAATTGATGAAGAAAAAAGAAACAATCCTTTCCTAAACGACGGCTTCAGAGGCCGTGGTGCTTGGCTCTAATCAAGACATCATTGATGCTAATGCAGATTCTAGAACAGGAAGAGTCTCTTCCCAAGTTGCTACAATACCATAATCAGCATGAGCGAAAATAGGTGCATCCGCATCTTTGTTAACTGCTACGATATACTTCGAGGACCTCATTCCAGCTAGGTGCTGGATCGCTCCAGAGATTCCTACTGCGATGTATAGATTAGGATTGACTGTCTTGCCAGTCTGTCCAACTTGCATTGAATGTGGAATTGATTCCCATGTATCTACTGCGGCACGAGAAGCACCTACTGCAGCCCCTAGTACATCTGCGATTTTTTCCAGATGAGAAAAGTTTTCAGGAGTTCCCATTCCTCTGCCTCCAGAAATGATGATGTTTGCTTCTGAGACATCTAAGCGAGCAGAGGCTCTAGCCATTATTTCCTGAACAGCTGTGCCAACGTCGCCTGATTGATCAACAACTGAAACGTTTGCTGCACTAGAATTTGCTGCAGGGAAGATGTTTGCTCTAACCGAAACTGCGGCATCTCCAGATAGTGCTACAGTTTGCATTGCCTTACCTGAATAAATCGGACTAGTCAAGTTCATTCCGTCTATAGCTACAACATCTTGTACAATCGACAAGCCTCTGCGTGCAGCAATTCTGGCTGCAACATCTTTTGACTGAGGGGTTGCTGCTGAGATTATGATACCAGATGGTGCTGCAGCATCGATTGCTGCGGCCCAAGAAGAAGCATCATAATTTTCGAAACATGCACCTTTTACAGCGATTGTTCGGTTAGCGCCTTCATATCCGGCTCCGTCTGCGACTGAGGCATCTGTACATGGAACGATGACTGTTGGATTGGTACCCAGTGCGATTGCTGCACTGACTAGTTCTGCTGTTACTGGTGCAATTGATCCTTTGCTTGTTTCTGCGATAATTATGCTGTCTGACATTTTATTCACCTCAAATTACGTTTGCTTCCTCTCTCAGTAGTTTAGCAACTTCTTCAGCAGAAGAGCCTCCTTCGTACTTCTTTCCCGCAGGTTTTGCAGGAGGTGGAGTTTGTGAAACAATTGTCACGCTTGATGCGGGTGCATCTGCTGTTACAACGCTAACTTGTGCTCTTTTAGCCATCATAATTCCTTTTACGTTTGGCTTCCTTACTTTCATGTTCCCTTTGTCGCAAGAAATTACTGCGTTTCCTGAAACTGAGACAATTGCTGAACCATTTTCAACAGGAGTGGTAACTGTAATTCCACCGTCGAATTTTGCATCTATGATATTCGAAACACTAGCCCATCCTAGGCGTTCTGCAACTCCAGGCCCCGTTGAACCCGCCCCTGTATCTGCTGATGTTTTTCCGCAATAAACGACTTCTGCACCAAGGCTAGTTACAGCCTGAGCCAATACCGACTGGACGCTGTTAGAATCCATCTCTGACCATGAATCATCCCAAACTCTTACGATTTCATCGACGCCAATAGCCTTAGCATCTTTCAAGATTTTATCAGACCCAGCTGGACCTAATGTTAGAGCTGTGACGCTTCCACCGGCAGCCTCCTTATGCTGAAGGGCTGTTTCAATTGCGAATTCATCATATGGACTGATAACCCATTTTACAGCAGAAAGGTCGACTCTGTCGCCGCTTACTACTATTCTAGCATTTGTATCTGGGACGCGCTTTACAAGAACTACGATGTTTGGCATAATACTCACCCAACCCCTTGGGGGTTGGTTGTGCCACCTAAAACCCGTTCATGAACCTTGTCTAATCACCGTGTTAGTTGATTGACGCGCTCAAGTGCCTCAGGGTTTGCTTCGAAGTGTTCTGAAACTGCAGATAGTCCGCGAGTAACTCCTGCCGCTACACCCATTTTGGCATCGAAAGGGTGTAGAGTTCCATCTGCAACTGCGGATTTGAATGATTCAAGATCTGTCCAAGTGCTAGGTTCTCCAAATTCGGGTTTGGGGGTTACAACAACTTCTCCAAATTCAGGAAGTATGATGTGTTCAATCAACTCATAGACCGGAGAATCAGGTTGTTCAGGGTCGAGATAGGCTTTGCGCATTTTCTTGGCCAACTTCTTTTCATCATCGTGCAGTAGAATCGCTCCGTTTGGATCAGACTTGCTCATCTTATGGTCAAATGACTCCATTCTAGCACCGGAGGATTTCAGACCAGAAATAATAGGAGTATGAAGGCATGTAGCCTTCTCCCAACCCCATCTGTCTGCAACATCTCGCATGTACATATGGGCTTTACGTTGGTCCATTCCACCAATTGCAACATCAATATTCATCTCAAATATATCTGCAGCTTGTAATGCAGGGTAGAAAAACTTGGAAAGGTCACCATCAGATGAATCCTCGTCACGCCCCATTATTGAGAACGTTCTCCTTACTCTTGCTAAACTCATATTCTTGGAACACCTTAGTACTCTGGCCCAATAGTCTCCAGAGTCCATGATGCTGGAAGCCCAGACAAATCTTAGTTCACCAGGACCATCTCCTTCTGTAGGATTACCAAGTAACACTCTGAAAGTGTCCTCCATATAACGAGCAGTTGTCTGAATATCTTCCATAACTCCGTTGAATTTATCGTTCACCCAAGCGTGCCAATCTGCTAAGAAAATAAGGACATTCGCATTGGCATCCAGCATTCTCCTTAGTTGTAAAGATAGTACTTTCCAACCAATATGTGCTTTGCCTGATGGTTCAAAACCAACATAACAACGGATTATTCCATCGCCACCAGCAGAAGTGCCATCTGCAAGACAGTCTACAAGATGATTGATGCCGACCGACTCATCAACATCATCGATCATTAGTTTGAGACGCAATAACGATTCTTCATCGAGTTCCCCAACCCTTGGGCATCTCTCGATTAGTTCTTGCATGATTACACCTCGGTTCAGAGTAAATCGTTAAGTTTCTTTACCTTGCCTTCAGATGGAGCGTTTCCTGCTTCGATCATACTTTCTAGTTCAGCAATCATTTCGTGAGCCTTATCGATTGTTTCCTGGGAAAATGATGAGCTCATTTCAATAGATTTGTGTGCCATTTTTATTGCAGAGCGCGCCTTTGAGAATTTCTTTGCATGCTCTTTCGCCTTATCTCCGCGTTGTTTACCAGTGTATCCTGTTGCTTTGTCCAAAAAGGTGGACCATCTAGATCTGGATTGCATAGCTTGCTCTCTACCACCATCTGCATTCAAGAAATCAGACAATGCATCTCCTTTCATCTGCTCGACATCAACCTGAAGTTTACCATCAGTAGTGTATTCTGCAGTTACGGACACCAGAATACCAAAAGAAGCAGTGAATACGCCATCAGCAGTAACTTCAACATCATTGAAGTGCTCTGTTGCTAATTTTGCTAAACCTGCATTATTGCCAATTGATTTTATCAGACCGCGCTTGACTTCGAATCGCTCCATGTGTGTGCCAGAACCACGAGGGAAATAAGGGCTACCTTCGTTAAGGGTAATCAAAGCGGGGGCTTTTTGGTACATACTCACTCCCAGTGGTATGCGCAGAGTGGCGATTATGCTGTGTTTCCTGATGTTGATGCCACTTGTTAGTGCAACTCCCGAAGCAACAGTTGACATCACATTAGAAAGAAGATTGGCAGATTTTGATCTTGGAATAAATGGAGGGGAACTATCTCCAAATGGGGAAACAGTGCTAATCTACGGTGCTGAAGGATATGCTCATGTAATATCTGCAACTGATGCTGGTGATGAGAGTCGAGACATTAGGCTAGAAAATGAAACTACATTTGACATAAATTCGGTATCATGGCACCCAGGTGGTAAAAGTGCATTACTAGTTGGAGATGGCGGAACTGTACTTCGATATAATTCTACGAACCATGCATTGGGAGAAGCTGAAGGTGCGGCCCCAATTGCAGGTAAGGACATCAATGCGATAGAATTCACTCCGGCCGGTCTCGATGCTTACCTAGGAACCGAAGATGGGCAAATATGGAAGTATAGAGCTAATTCATTCACAATGCTGAATGATGAGGCATCATCTAGAATAACCGACATTGCTTGTATGAAAAACGACAACATATGCGTATTCTCAACTCTAAATGATGGTATTGCAGTAGTAGACCAAGGAGATACAGTAACTTGGATATCCAATACAAAATTCTACACTTGGATTGGAGTTAGTTGTGAGGATCCAACTATGAATTCATGTTCTGCTTTTGCAAGCGGCAAGAAAGCTGCTTCAGTTAATATCGATGTTATTGATTCAACTAAAACTACCTTAGGAGGAGTTATTGGACTAGGCCAGTTAGAAGGAGACACAATTGCAGATAACTCTGCAACTGATTCTTCGACCCTTTTGGCAATTGCTCCTCTTGGGCTAGTAAGATGGAACCAGTATTCAGAAGAAGCTTTCTTGATGTTCTCTAATGATAACGCCTCCGAAGAGGACCTTTTACTCAGCGGAGATCGGTATGCAATGGCGTGGGAGAACTCTGAGAACTCAGGGTTCCTTGTAACGGGTCAAGGACGAATTGTATCTTTCGAACCTGCAAGTGAAGAAAATGATGTAGGGATACCTAGTTTCCTAATCTTGCTGGTGGCACTGTGCGTACCCGGAGTATTCATTGGATTGATTTATTGGAATAGTCCATGGCTACAGCGGAAATACGCTAGCCTATTTAACCGCAGTAAGAAAGGTGAGCAATAAGCCCCTAACCTTCATGAGGGTCGTGCTACCGCAGGGAACCATGGAGCCCTTTGAAGGTGTAGACTTCTATGACATTGAATCTCTTCTTACGGAAGAGGAAATTATGATTCGAGACATGGTTCGTGAATGGGTTGACGAAGAAGTACTTCCGAAAATTGAACATGCATGTGCAGAGGGCGTATTCCCTGACGAGTGGAGAGTTGCATTAGGTGAAATGGGTGTCTTAGGTGCACCACTGAAAGGCTATGGTTGCCCAGGACTATCCTATGTAGCATATGGTCTAATTTGCCAAGAATTGGAGAGAGGAGACTCCGGACTTCGTTCATTTGCAAGTGTTCAAGGATCTTTAGCAATGTACCCAATATGGGAATTTGGTACTGAAGAACAAAAGGAATACTACCTTCCTAAGATGGCTTCTGGCGAATGGATTGGATGCTTTGGGCTCACTGAGCCAGACTATGGATCCAATCCAGGAGACATGATTACGAAAGCAGAGGATATGGGAGACCATTACTTGCTGAATGGTGCAAAAATGTGGATTACTAACGGTACAATTGCTGATGTTGCAGTAGTTTGGGCTAAATTAGATGGAGTAATCAAAGGATTCATTGTTGAAAAGAGCGATGAAGGGTTCAGTGCACCTGAAATGAAAGGTAAGCACTCATTGAAGGCTAGTGTTACCAGCGAACTAGTATTCCAAGATTGTAAAATCCCTAAGAACCGAATGCTTCCTGACGTAAAGGGATTAAAGGGTCCTTTCTCATGTCTAAATAATGCTAGATTTGGCATATCATGGGGAGCTCTAGGTTCGGCAATGGCTTGCTTCCACTCGGCAAAGACATATTCTCTATCAAGAATCCAGTTTGGAGAACCAATTGCTTCATACCAATTAATTCAAAACAAACTTGCTTGGATGTTACGTGAAATTACCAAGGGGCAACTACTTGCTTACCACCTAGGAAGAAAGAAGGATGATGGAACTTGGTTTAACGAACAAATAAGCCTAGCTAAGATGAACAATGTTGACATCGCATTGGAAATTGCTCGTGTTTCAAGAGACATTCATGGCGCAAATGGTATCCTAGATGAATATCCAGTCATGAGACACATGGCAAACCTAGAATCTGTCAAAACATACGAAGGTACACACGATATTCACAACCTAATCTTAGGAAGATACATCACTGGAATTCAGGCATTCACACGGAATTCTTGATCAAGGGCCTGTCCATGATTTACAGTGCCTGAATTCTGAACTATTCAAGGCATCATCCCAAATTCCTAATTGTTTCACTTCTGTTCCATCAGACCATTTTCCCATATCTCGAAGTTCCTCAGAATCAATCAGCATACTTGCTGAATAATCTGCCATGCTTTGGTTACCATCGGTTCTGGCAACTAGCCAATCAGATTGATGAATAACTCGACGGTAAAAACCCCAATCGGCCAATGTATCATGAGTCTCTGTTGCTTGTAAGTAATGACTTGCAACTAATCTAGGGAATCCATAGCGATCACTAGGTACCTCGATGAAAAGTGCATTCTCCCCAAGTAATGATTGATGGTGAACTCCGAAACAATCATCCACGCTCATGTCGTCTTCGCTGATTACTACATGTGCCATAAATTGATCAGGTATCCCTGTCAAATCAATCTGTAAGTGGTCTTGAACAGGCCTTGCATATGGTGCTTCAAGATCAACAAATAGTGATTCATTTCCCCAACCTTGTTCTAGGGCCCAATCTAAGGTTAGCAATGCATATCCTGCACCAAGACTGTGCCCTCCAATCATCAAATGTCCAGTGTTTACGTTTGCTGGGATAATTGTTGCAGTGAAATCTAAAGCAGAATCGATTGCAACCGCCCTAGGTAGGTGGAATGGGTGGTTAGACATACCATCTTCTTCGTGTAATTCGTAGGTGTCGTAACCAGGCGGCATTACGTCTGATGGGTATTGAACAAAGGCAACTGCAACGCCTCTTGAAGATATAGTCTCAACCCAATCAACATATGATTTGAAAAATGGATTGGCGAATCCATGAAGAATTATTGCTAGAGGCATCTCGCCTTGATGCTCATCTGGTAATGTCAAGTAAACTGAGAACGTCACATCTTCTTCATAATCGCCCTGAATACTGGCTACTTCTTCCGGCATAGGATACTCGTGAACAGTAGTACTAACTGAATATTTTCCGCCAGCTAGTTCTAATTCTGGAGGTGAAGGCGATAAACCTGCCATTGCAGATAATCCAGGACTAATTAGCCAAACTGCAAGTAAAACAAAAAGAACATGAGTTGCACGATTTTTTGTATTATTCTCCTTATTGAATGGGTTTGTAGGTATTCCTCCAATAATTAGTACTGTGCACAAAATTATGAATCCATAGATTGTAGGCAACAGCAAGAATGCATTCCTGAGGTATGCAATATTTAGTAAAGAGAAGATTAGCAAAAGTCCGAATGTAATCCCTAATATCAATGAAGATATTGTTTTTTCACGTGAGCCGCTATTGGGCGATCTAACGTATGCAAATGGAACCGCAATTATCACCAGAGCAAAAATCTCTGTCCTCCATTCCCTAAGAAAGTATGTCCACTCTAAGGAACGATTTGCCATTGGCCATAGAGCCCCAGCAATATCATCCCCCATTGCAAGAAGAATTAATGGCTCTAGTAAAGCGATTAAAACTCCACATGCAAAATAGGCACTAAGCCTCTTACTGGATGGCACATCCATCCTAATCCCTCCTTTCAGACATCAGGTAGTAGTCCGATTTTTGAAAAACCAGTCCATACAGGGTTAAGCCAACCTGGTATGAATCGATGACGTAGATATACTGCTGCTGCCAAAGTAAGTTTCTGGAATTTGTTTAACTTGACTCTCTTCGTGAATACATCACCTTGTTGATTCTCAATCTGTTTCAAGATTTTGTCATAGAATGCAATCATTGCTGCTGGAGAGTATCTTGTTCGACGAGGTAGTAATGGAAGCAATTGTTTTGCTTCATTCAAATAGGTTCTAGCCCTCTTAGCATAATGATGAACATATGGCTCCCATGTTTTATTCAAAACAACATCACCATTCAACTCTGGTTCGTTAATTCCGTTTGCTTCAAGTTCATCCAAAGGAAGGTAAACTCTATTCCTTTGAATATCTTCACCAACGTCCCTCAATACATTGGTCAACTGCATGAAAATACCCCACGACTCTGCAAACTTCTTAGCTCTAGGGTCATCATAACCATAGATTTCTATACACATTAGGCCAACAACTGATGCAACCCTGTAGCAGTAAATATACAACTCATCGAAAGTACGGTACCTATTGTTGTACAAGTCGTCTTCCATACCTGTAATCAAATCATCAAACACACTTCTTGGAATGTTGTAACGGCTTACTGTATCCTTTAGCGCAAGGAATACTGGGTCTGTACTACTTGTTTGAGAATAACAAGTTGAGAGTTTCTTTCGGAAAAAGAAGAGTTGAGTTATTTTTTCAAGATACAGGTCTTCTTGCAGGATTGTATCTTTGTTCTGAAGGCTCTCAAGTTCCTTGCGGTAAGCAACAGCTTCTGGATCCATCTCGCCTTGTGAACCAGGGAATCTATCTTGCCAATCACCATCTGCTATGTCGTCAGCACGTCGGCAGAAAGCATAGACTGCACACATTGCCAATCTTTGTTCATCTGGAAGATACTTGAAAGAGTGATAGAAATTACCAGCCTCTCTCATTGTTAATTCTTCACAGTAAGAATATGCCAGCTTCAGTAATTCTGCAGGAGGGTCTCGGGCCCATATTGGCGCATCTAGGTGGTTGAACGGATCAATCAATTCATCTTGTTCTCCAACAATACCGATGAATGCCGCTCCTTCACGAAGGGCTTCCATTGCCGTTAGGCTAACAGCCTTCACAGCATCTGCAGTCAGATTAACTGCTGCTCTCAATCTTTGAGCAGCAGTCATGCCCTCTTTTTTGACGCCAACCTGATTCGATGCTCCACCCTTGAGAGGGAACAACAAGTCGAGTGGTTTGCGGCGTTCCAGCATGTCGCTCAGTAACTGTGTTTTATTCATCACTTATCAGTTTGAGGGTATTTTGCCTTACGCCCTACGGGCGGTTGTCGAACAAATAATTGAATTTTAAAATTACATATTATTTTCACTTCATATGAAGAATACAAATCTCTTAATCTGTAAAATTACCCCTTAGTATCCTTAGTAAGGAGTTGCTGATATTTAGGTTTAGATTTTCCAAAATTGTAAAAATCAACTATCCTTGTTTTTCTCAAGAAGTCTTCTAACCCCGCCTGGGATAATCAAAGCACGTAGAAGTTTACGAGCATATGATTTTATTTCATTTCTTGTTACCTTTATTCTCTCCTCAGAATCTAGTATATTTCCTTCTCTAAGTAGAGTTACAGTACGCTGCCCGATTAATACGGGCAGCATGCATGATGCCTTTAGACGGAATTGCTTATCTGGAAGCATCCTGATATAATCTACAGCTGCATCAAGATGCTCATTTGTAAGGTCCAGATATTTGTCATACAATGGCCTGAATTTGTCAATATTTGTTGAATCCATTAAATCCTCAGGTTTAAGATCGTATTCGGCCAAAGAAACACCTGGAAGGTAGCATCTGCCAAATCTTAGATCTTCAGGTATGTCTCTTAGAATGTTAATCATCTGCAAAGATTTACCAAACCTGATTCCTTTTTGCAAGAATTCTTCTTCCTTATCCGCAGGTAATTTCATCAAATGAGTCAAAGACATTTTGCTCCAAAATACACCAACTGCGCCAGCAACACGATATGTGTAATCATCTAATTCTTCTTCTGAATTAAGAGAGGTAATTGTTCCTCCTTCTTTAGCGACACCAAATCTCTGTAGATCGAGTATTTGCCCTTCGACAATAATATCCAAACATTCCAAAATTAATCCTTTGTCGACATCATCATAATCTGACAAACCAGCTACTACATCTCCTACATTTCGAAGTAATTCCGCCTCATTATCATCTTCTTGGATCGCTGCAATCTCAGAAAAATCGGGCAACTCCGAGGATTTTCCTTGGGCAACATTGTTGTATTGTTTCAAAATATCTAGTAAAACTTCAGTCTTACCATGTTTTGAATCGGCGATTGTGTCTGCTACTCTTGCCAAAAGGTACAGTTGTCCTATCTGACCGCGAGTCTTCTTCGGTAGGTATTTCAGAGTAGGATAAAATGAGCGTGATGTAGCTTCCAATAGCGCATCAAGTTTAGTATTGATGAGTACGGCCACAAAATCCCCTCTTTTGTTCGGAATCGCTTTCTGTTCTTGACCCTGTGGGGTGTCGATGTCTTGAAAACGAGATATCACAATTTAATTCTCCGTCGAGGATGTTTACTCAAATAGGGTGTTAAATCACACATAATCAAAGCAAGACTTTATCTCAAACGAACTCAGCCGAGATATGAGGGGATAGGTATGCAGTGCGGCTCTTGCTTTGAAGAGATACCTGAAGACAGTATATTCTGTCCCGAATGTGGCGCTCGTCAAGAGATGAGTAGAGCAGGTGGACTACCTGGCGTTGGTTCTGTAGGTTTAGGCGGACAAGAGGTCAGCGGTGGTCGTAATTTCGGAGTAGTTTCCGGAGAGGCTGTAATGAACCAAAATTTGAATCAGGGTATGCCTGGTCAAGGTTTACCTCCCGGGGTAATGCCTGACCTCATGGGCCAAATCGCACAAAACATGCAAGGTATGCCTCAACAAGGAATTCCCCCCCAAGGAATGCCACAAAATACAATCCCTACATCCAATGTGACTCCTTTATCTGGCCAAGCCCCACCTAACATTGGTGGTTCAAGAGGAGATATGCCTCCTGCTGCCAGGGGACCATCATTGGCTAGCGGCGCTGGGCCAAACAGCAATAATTTGGGAGTCCAAAATAACCAAGCGGGTGGCCTATCGATCTCTAACAATCCATCTCTATCACCTACTGATGCAATGGTAAACAGAATTGCTGAGGCTGAAAGAACGGTAAAGAATGAAAGAAGAAGCCAATGGCTTCAGATGAATCAGGAATCTGCTGCAAATGTCCTTTCATCAATTGGTGGCGAGTTACCATCTCATCTGAAAGGATCAGCAAATGATGCGAGTGCAGCAGAGTTCTTGGCTAACGCGATTGGTTCCGAAAATGATGGCTCCGGTAATGAAGCACTTTACAGAAGAATGTCTGAAGTTGCAGTTAGAAGGGTTGCAAGGAAGAGAGGAGTTGCTGTTGAAACCCCTCAAATCAAAGTAGAAAATGGAGTTCTTACAGTCAATGTAACATATGTCGATGATGGAAGAGTCTTGGACACACCTGATGACCTTTCCACCGCTTTTGAACATGCCATTTCTACAGAAGTTGCTCTCAAAGGATTGGATGCTGTTGTTGAAATTAATCTATTCCGCTCAAAAGACGGTTCAGTCGAAAAAATCGGAAGTGGAGAAGAGCCAGCAGAACCTGAAAGTGATGAAGAGATGTTCGCTTGTGAAGTCTGTGATGGATTAGTCAAAGAATCAGACAATGTATGTCCCCACTGTGGAGCTATGTTCGAAGATGAAGATGAGGAACCAGTTCAGGGAGGACCGCCTTCAAGGGGCGGGCCACCTGGACCATCTAAGGGCGGACCACCAAAACGTGGAGGACCGCCTGGGCCATCTCGAGGAGGGCCACCTGGTGGGCCGAAGAAAGGGCCGCCATCTGGGGTACCTAGTGGGGGTGGACCGCCAAAACGTGGGGGACCACCTGGGCCATCTAAGGGCGGACCACCAAAACGTGGAGGACCGCCTGGGCCATCTAAAGGCGGACCACCAAAACGCAGCGGACCACCTTCCGGGGGACCTAGCGGTGGCAGACCACCAAAGAGCGGAGGACCGCCTGGGCCATCTAAGGGAGGACCACCAAAGAGCGGAGGCCCACCTGGAGGGCCTAAACGCGGGCCACCTGGCGGACCTAAACGTGGACCTCCGAAATGAAATAGAGGGAATTATTCTCTCGACTAAACTTCATTAGTCTGAATTATTCAAACATTTATCGTGAATTCGATATGTTTCAGCGTAGGCCTGCTGCTTTCAAACTTTCAAGCAATACTTGGCCAAGTTCACTAGGATCACGGGCACAAGCAATACCTGCGGCCTCAAATGCTGCAAACTTCTCTTCGGCTGTACCTTTTCCGCCTGAAATTATTGCACCAGCATGACCCATTCTCTTACCAGGAGGAGCTGTGGCTCCAGCAACGAATCCAACAATTGGTTTCGAACAATTTTCTTTAGCCCAAGCAGCGGCTTCTTGTTCTGCATTCCCACCAATCTCTCCAATCATAACTATCGCTTCGGTTTGAGGATCTGCTTCGAAGGCAGATAAACACTCGATGAATCCAGTTCCATTAACAGGATCACCACCAATTCCAATACAGGTCGATTGGCCTTCATCGATACTCATAGTTTGAGCAACTGCTTCGTAAGTCAGTGTTCCTGACTTCGAAACAATTCCGATTCTTCCCTTGGCATGAATATGTCCGGGCATAATCCCTAATTTGGCACCACCTGTTTCTCCAGGAGTGATAATACCTGGGCAATTTGGGCCAATTAATCTGACATTGGCACGATTAGCGACATATGCTGCTGCCTTGACCATGTCCAAAGTTGGAATTCCTTCTGTAATACAGACAATTACACCTTCTCCTTTCACTGTCTCGAAAGCATTTGCAGCCTCGATAATAGCTTCACCTGCAAATGGAGGAGGTACGTAAATCACTGTTGCATCGGCATCAGTCTCTCTTACGGCTTCAACCATGCTGTTGAATACCGGTAGACCAAGAACGACTTGTCCGCCTTTACCGGGAGTTACTCCACCGACAAGATTGGTTCCGTATTCAACCATTTTACCAGCGTGGAACATTCCTTGTTTACCAGTAATTCCTTGAACCAAAACTTTCGCATCTTCTTCAATCCAAATTGCCATTTCACTCACCGCCTCCAATTAGAGAAACTATTTTCTTTGCACCATCTGCCAAATCATCAGCAGGATGTATGTTGAGATCTGAGGCTGCGAGAATCGCTTTACCCTCATCCACATTTGTACCTGCTAAACGAACAACCAATGGAACGTCTAAGCCAAGTGCTTGTGTAGCCCCAATAACTCCTCTGGCGATGATATCACAGCGCATAATTCCTCCAAAAATATTGACTAGTATCCCTTTCACATTAGGATCTTCAAGAATAATTGAAAAGGCCGTCTTAACTTGCTCTTCATCTGCACCGCCCCCTACATCTAAGAAATTTGCAGGTTCTCCGCCGTATAATTTGATTACATCCATTGTAGCCATTGCTAAACCTGCTCCATTGACTAAACAACCAATGTTTCCATCTAGTTTAACGTATGATAAACCAGTTTCCTTAGCACGTATTTCAACATCCTCTTCTTCTGATAAATCTCTCATCTCATCCCATTCCTTATGGCGGAATTCTGCATTTTCATCGAAACTTATCTTCGAATCGAGGGCTACTATCTCTTCATCTTCAGTTCTAACTAGAGGGTTTATCTCGACCATAGCACAATCGTTTGAAACAAACATGTCGTACATCTTTCCTAGCATCTTGAAGAATGATTTCAAAGATTTTCCAGATAGTCCTAGTGCCATACCAAGGTCTCTTTTCTGGAACCCAAGTAATCCAGCATTAGGGTCTACATTGATTTTGTGAATCTTTTCAGGTGTATTATGAGCCACATCTTCGATATCCACTCCACCTTCTGTGGAAGCCATAATTAGGACAGTTTTGTCTTCTCTGTCTACTAGAAGTGCAAGGTAATACTCATGGACGATTGCACATCCTGATTCTACGTACAAATTGTTGACAAGTTTTCCTTCTTCACCTGTTTGGATTGTTACAAGCACGTTTCCTAAAATGTTAGTAGCATAAGTTTCTACTTCTTCTCGAGAAAATGCTATTTTGACCCCACCTTGCATGACTTCTTCGCGATTATCAGGATTGTACATTGTACCTTTACCTCTACCACCTGCATGAATTTGGCTTTTGACAGCTACAACTTTTGAACCTAATTTGTCATAGGCATCCAGTGCTTCGTTTACGCTTGTGCAATGGACCCCTTCTAGAACTGGAACTCCTGCTGCTTTGAGCAAGGCTTTTCCTTGGTACTCGTGGATATTCATCTTTCTCCCCAACCCCCCGAATAAAAGGCGCCCTTTGAATGATGCGATTTAAACAAGCAGATTTCACGATGTGTTCAATAGCCATGTTGTGGTCGCTAAGCACATGCAGGTGGTTGTTCTTGCCGGTGGTATAGGCTCACGTCTTAGACCTTGGACTAATGACATCCCCAAGCCATTACTGCCCATGTTAGATGCAACACTATTAGAGAGGGTTGTAGAAGGTGTTCCACCTAATCTAATTGATGAAGTAATTGTGGCGGGCGGATATAAGGTTGATATGATCGAGGAATACTTCCGCAATGCTGACGTCGATTTTGATGTTCGAATTATTCCAGAAGACAGGCCACTGGGCACAGGAGGAGCATTAGGGAATTGCAGAGATGTGGTTTCAGGAAGGTTCGCTTGTTTTAATGGAGACATAGTATCTTCATTGAATGTGGCACCTATGCTCCAACAGCATTCTAAAATGGGCGTAAAAGGCACTCTTGCTCTTTGGGAAGTTGAAGACCCGACTAGGTTTGGAATTGTTGGATTAGATGAAGGAAATGTTGTTACTCAATTCAAAGAGAAACCGAAACCCGAGGAAGTTTTCTCAAATTTGATAAACGCAGGATCTTACATTCTTGAAGAAGATGTTTTTGATATAATGCCAAAAGAGAAGCATAGTCTTGAAAGAGATGTATTCCCTATTCTTGCTGAAGAAGGAAGTTTGGCTGGATTCCCGTTTGAAGGATACTTCATAGATGCGGGCACACCTACAAGTTGGCATGACGGAGTGAGGCGTTGTATAGAAGAAAAACGTTTCAAAACGGGCTCTACATCTAATGGTTCTTGGCATCAAAATAAAGCTACTAATTCTGTTAATTCAATGGTTCAAGCAGATTGTTTAGTATTGGGTGAAGTTAGGGATTCTACATTATTGAAAGGTGCCCATATTGAAGCGGGAGCATCAGTTACAAATTGCCTTATTGGAGAGGGAGCAATAGTTCGAAAAGATGCTAAATTGTCAAATGTCATTGTTGGGCATCGTCAAGTAGTTCCTTCAGGGCATATACAGAGCGAAGGTACATTTTGAATCGCAGTCTCCAAAAGGAAACACTGTTTGGCTACATTATGGAAGCCCCATTGGTTGTTGTCAACTTCAAGACCTACACCTCAGCACTTGCTAGCGCAGCAGACAAATTAGGTAAACAAATGGCAGATGTAAGTACTAATGCTAGAATGGTAGCAGTCACAAGCGCATTTGATTTGTCATCAGTGAGTTCTATCGATGGACTCGAAGTATGGTCACAGCACCTTGACCCTGTAGGACAAGGCTCTCACACAGGATGGCTAGAACCTGAAACTGCAATAGCCAGAGGAGCAACTGGGACAATAATTAACCATGCAGAACACAAAGTATCACTAGATCATGTTCGGGATTTAATGGCAATGCTTCCCGAGGGATTCCCGGTTTGCGCCTGTGCCGCAGACGTTACTGAAGCTAGAGCCTTGGCTAAACTCGGACCTACATTCATCGCAGTTGAACCACCTGAATTGATTGGAGGGGATATATCAGTGACTACCGCTGATCCAACAATTGTTAGCGACACTGTTGCTGCGGTAAAAGAAGTCAATCCGAATGTTCGAGTTCTTTGCGGAGCCGGAGTCAAAAATGGACAAGATGTTGCCACAGCAATCGCTTTGGGTGCCGAAGGAGTGTTGCTTGCCAGTGGAGTTACCAAAGCAAACAACCCCCAAGCAGTGCTCGAAGATCTAGTCTCACGACTTTGATGCTTTAGCCATCTCAAGGGCAGATTGCTCTAGCCTTGCCCGAACTAAATCCTCTCCACCAGGGCAGGTATCCCTATGTCCACAATTTCTGCAAGTTCTCTTACTAGCGGCCAACGGTATCTGGGATAAATCGCATGAATTTCCAAGTCTGTCATGTAATTCAATCATTGCATCCATATCTTTGAGAATCATTTTTGAAGAATCTAGTACAAGTTTGGAATTCGCTCTATTGCTCCAAAGGTTCCACTTCCCCCGGCTCCAATATAAGTTCTCTACTACGAATCTTTCTGCTTTGTAAGGGAGTCCTTGTTTACTTTCAGCCCAAGTAACCATTGCCATATTTTCTAACATCCTATCATCCCCAGGGTTAGAAACACCCTGCACTGTAAACCTCATCAGATGACAACTATTTCCTCTAAACCAAACTAAGTCTGGAGCTAGATGTAATTGGAATTTATCAAATTTTGATTTCTCCAATCTAGAAAATGTATACCAAATCGACACTCGTCCATCTAAAATCATAGATATCGGTTCTGTTTTCATAGCTGCATGATAACGATAACATGCAATTTCAACCAAACGATCAATATCAGAATTTTTGATTTTACTCCTCAACTGACTTTTACTGCCAATTCTTGTTTCTACAACTTCGATAATCGACTTTTGTCGCGAAATTGCGCCTATTATCCGATGACGTATCTTTGATGCCAAATCTTTTTCAATCCATCGTTTTTGTTTTGAGTGGCATTCTAGTCTATCTATTATGACTCCTCTAAGTGCTCTTTGCATCAACCTCCAAGGAGTAGACCAATCTGCGATATTTCGCAAATGCCGATTAAATATTCCACGATTTTTTGTAAACCCATATTTCAAAATCCATGCTCTGGGGCATTGATTCATCAGGGTTCTTCTGCTAATGGACCAAACTTTTGGTCTGTTCGCTCTCATACTACGATTAGTGCTCATCAAACTAGTGGCATTTCCTCAAGCATTGTCAAACCTTCGCATGGGTACCCTTTGCCACCCCGTCTTACTCAAGGGGGCCCTTTGATTATGCGTTGTGTACCACATAATCAACGCCTAATAAATTGAGGTAGACGTTATTTTTTACTAGTACATCTAATTTATACCAGAAGAAAAACTGGTTAATTGTAGGTGATTGATTTTG
>MDSV01041054.1_pt1 | contig 29979 bp, 16 predicted proteins | sample 810851 | NCBI WGS metagenome assembly MDSV01 (sample SAMN05326640, study PRJNA326480) | marine metagenome | isolation source: seawater | place: Atlantic Ocean: North East | collected 2012 | reverse complement strand
AATGTATACTGCTGCAATTACTCCAACGGCATCAGCGATCAAACCTGCTATGAGAGCATGTCTTGATTTTCGTATACCAACGGATCCAAAATAGACAGCTAGTACATAAAAGGTAGTTTCAGTAGATCCAAACATTGTCGCTCCTATTTTTGTAAACAATGAGTCAGTTCCATATTCATTTACAAGATCTGTGAAAAGACCTAATGATCCACTTCCTGATAATGGTCTCATTATAGCAAGAGGGACATTTTCTGGAGGGAAGCCGATAGCATTTAAAAAAGGAGATATTAGGGAAATGAATAGTTCCATTGCGCCAGATGCTCTAAACATTCCTATGGCAACAAGAATGGCTATTAGATACGGCATTATTCGAACAGCAATATCAAAGCCATCTTTTGCTCCATCAACAAATGATTCATATACTTTTATTTTTTTAAAAACTAAACCATAAAATGGTATGCCAACTAGCAAAAATGGAATAATATATTTTGAAATTTGATTTGTTAAAAAGATAAAGCTATCAATCATGTTAATTCCTCGCTATCATCTAATTTAAATTGATCCATTTTCGACAACATTTTTACTGATATGATAGCTGCCACTGTGGATAGGGATGTTGCAAATATTGTTGTTATAAATATTTGACTGGAAGACGCACCCATTAGACCTACCACTGTTGCAGGCAAAATGATTTGAACACTCGAGGTGTTGATCGCCAAAAAGGTACACATAGCATCTGTTGCGGTATCTTTTTGTTTGTTCAGACTTTGAAGCTGCTTCATTGCTTTAAGGCCTAAGGGTGTTGCTGCATTTCCTAACCCAAGCATATTTGCTGCCATATTAAGAACAATGGAACCTATTGCAGGATGATCACTTGGGACATCTGGGAATAGTTTTATTGTTATCGGGCGTATTAGCCTTGCAATGATATTAATAAGGCCGGATTCCTCAGCAATTTTCATTATACCTAGCCAAAGCGCCATAATACCAATTAAGCCTATAGCTATTTCTACAGAAGTTTTTGACATAGAAATTGCAGCTTCAGTTACTTGATCTATTCTTCCTGTAATTGTCCCGACAACTACAGATATTAAAATGAGTCCAAACCAAATATAATTAAGCATAAATAAATCTATAGTTGAACCGCGTTATCAATTAAAGTAACTGGCATTTCTTTGTTTTTTGTATCAATTTCAGTGTTAATGGAAAGAGGTAATGTTGATTGGAATTTTCCATGACCGCAAGGAAAATTTGATAAAATAGGAACGTTAAGGTCTCCGCAGATATCTAAAATAATTTGATCAATATTCCTTTCAAATTTTACTTCTTGGTCTTTCATATCTTTTAATTCACCAAAGATTAATCCTTTAATGTTATCAAACACGCCAGCTTCTCTCATATGAACAAGCATCCTTTCAAAAGAATATAAATACTCATCGATGTCTTCCAAAAATAAAATGGTTCCATCTGTATTCAAACTGTCATCAGTCCCTAGTCTGTTAACAAGTAGACACATATTGCCGCCCCATAAAGGTCCAGAAGCAACACCATGTTTTAGTATTTTGGTTTCTAGCCCTTCTGGGCTGTAGATTTTAATAAATTTTTCTCCCGCAAGCACTCTTTGCATTAGGCTGTAGTTATACTCAACCCATGAATCTCTGTAAGTTGTAAGCATCGGTCCATGGAATGTGACTATGGAGGTTTTTTGAGTAATCGACGTCAGTAAAGCTGTGATATCACTGTACCCAATAAAAATTTTAGGGTTTTCTTTTATTAAATTATAATCTAATAGTGGTAAAACTCTATTGGCACCATAACCTCCTCGAGCACAAAAAATAGCATTGATATCAGAGCTTCCAAACATTTCGTTAATGTCATCTGCTCTTTGCTCAGGAAGTCCGGCAAAAGGTCCCCATTTAAGATTATTACTTTTCCCAAATTTTAGTTGATATCCTAGGTTTGTAAAATATTTAGATGTTAAGTATAATATTTCTCTATCTAACCAATAAGAAGGGCTCACTATCCCAATAGTAGAGTTTTTTTGAAGTGCTTGTGGTTTAATCATATATGATACTTTTTACAATTTTATCATGAACGCGGGCATATCTGGATGAGTAGTCAGTATAGCCATTCATTAGAATGGAAAATGCCACATCACCATACTTTTTTGATTTTATATAGCCAGCTAAGTTTCGAACTCCTGATAATCCACCTGTTTTTGCCCTGACTAGGTCGCTTTCATTTATTAAACGTTTTTCTAGAGTACTGTTTTCCCAGCCTCCTCCAGGGAGAGTTGAAAGGAAATCATCTTTGTATTTACTATTATACATCCATTTAAGCAATGAATTTAATTGAGCTGCGTTGGTCAAATTATATCTAGAAACGCCAGATCCATCAGCTAATCTTATATTAGATGTATCGATCAGTACTTCTTTCGCTAGAAAAGATTTTATGCTATCTAAGCCAACTCTCCATGTACCAGGTAATGTATCTAAAGCCCCGATAGATTTAACAAAAAGTTCGGCGGTAAGGTTATCGCTCTCATTCATTAAGTTTGTAGATGATTGTATTAAAGGCTTGGATAGATGATTGCTTATTTTTTTATAGCTTTTATTTGATGTCTTCTTTTTTGAAATCGTTTTTACTTTTGCTCCATACTTTTGTAGAGATTCTTTAAACACAACTCCTGTAAAAGTGCTAGGGTCGTAAATATTCCTGTAAAGCGTATCTACATCAGAAGTATCAATGATTTCTCCATATGCACTAAAGTTATTTTTGTTCAAAACCCAATCTCTGTCAATTTTTAATCTTTTTTGTACTGAATCCTGAACAGTAATTGATTCATTTTTAAGTTTAATAAAAGATGTTTTAGGATAGTAATCAATGGATGCAGACTTTCCTACCGGACCTGGTTTAATGTAAAAATCAATACAATTATCATTTACTGAAAGAGCACTTATTGGAGCTGCATACCACCATGGCCCTTCATCCCACATCCAGCCTTCTCCATAGTTTAAACTATCAAGAAAGGTATCATCGATAAAAAGGGTATCAATATTTTTATATTTTTTTGATACCTCTAAGGCGAGAGAATCTAATTCTTTGATAGACAAGTCTGGGTCTCCACCTCCCTTTAGAATTAGGTTTTTTGTATCAGAAAAAACATCAGTTCCAAATTGATGGTTTTTTTCTAAAAAATGTAATGCTGCTGCACAAGTGTAGAGTTTATTTGTACTGGCTGGCATTAATAGTTTTTGGCTATTATAGTCATAAATTACTTTATTATCTTTTAGAGATATGACTTGAATGCTCATATTTAAATCAATTTCAGAATTTTCAATGATTTTATTAATCTTATTTCTAAGGCTTATTGAACCTTCCATTTTGTAGAAAGATTTTGGAGGCGTGCAGCTCGAAATTATTGCTGCAAAAAAAAGTAATATAAAATTGGCGCTCTTTTTAAACATATAAATCATTTTAATGATAAAATAAATGTGTCAAGTAGCATATGACCAAATTTGAATGATTCATTAGCTCCCTCAATTCCAAGGTTATGCTCATCGACAAATGCTTCCGTTGCCTCTAAATGTGCCTGGAACCCCCAAATTGGCTTTTCTGTTGATTCAATCCCTTCAATATCAACCATTTCACTCGAAGCAATTACATTAAATTTTGGCGGGGTTTTTGTAATTCCATCCTGATGAGAATAGAGCAATAATCCATATTTAGAACTCCCCCATAGAGAACTTTCTTTAATGTTTACTTTACGATTTCCTCTTTCAATCTTTTCATTCCAAAGCGGCTCTACTATGCCACCAAAAATTTTACCAATTAGTTGATGGCCGTAGCACAACCCCATAATTGGAATATTAATTTCTGAGGCTTGTAAAATCACCTTTTCTATTTCATCTTGCCACTTATTTTTATCATTTACTGATGTAGCGCTGCCAAGGATAATGAGACCTAATGTGTTTTTATTGAATTCGTTATGCATACTTTTTGTACCGTAAAGAGCTGGTAAGTGGTATGTAACACTGAAAGGGGCTACTTTAACTATACGGTTAAAAGACTCTAAAGAGGGCGTGACCACCGCTGGGTCAATAACCATTAGGCTTTCATTATTTTTCATTACTTGTAATTATTTATATATCTTCTGAGTTAAAAAGTAGCGTATTTTTGATATTGGTACGAAGTTTTATTTATTCTAAAAATTAACCTGTTTAAGATTTAATACATTTTAATGAGTAAAAAAAATATATCCGTCTTCAATTTAGTTTCTAAAAATATTTTCTCACAAAATTTGATCATGCAGTCATTAATCAAATTATCACTGGTCCTTTTAGTGAGCTTTTTTGTCAGTTGTGACAGATCCGGTTTTACTAATAAAAATAAAGTAAAACTATCTGATGAGATGCGAGATGTGTTAAATGCTTTATTAGATGGAGATTATATTGTAGAAGCTGAGCCATTTCTTCAATCAAAAGATAATGACGAACTTATTGGAGAGTACATTCATGTCGATTCAGTTTCATCAGGTATTAATTTTAAAAACAGTTGGAATCCAGATAAGAAATATAAAGGTCAGCTTGGTAATTCATTTATTGCTGCAGGCGTTGCGGTAGGAGATTATAATAATGATGGTTTTCAGGATCTATATTTAGCTAGGCAACAGGACGGAGGCAAGCTTTTTCAGAATATTGGTGGGTTTAAATTCAAAGATGTTACAAAAGAGGTAGGTATTAACTCAGCTCCTTTTTGGAGTACAGGTGTTTCTTTTATTGATATTAACAACGATGGCTGGCTGGATATTTATGTTTGCGCATTCGATAGCCCTAACAAACTTTATATAAACAATCGTGGCAAATTCAAGGAGTCGGCTGGAGAATTTGGATTAGATTTTAGCGGTGCGAGCGTATCGATGTCATTTGCTGACATCGATTTAGATGGAGATCTAGATGCATACCTACTTACCAATAGACTTCAGGATACTGATTCAACGCTAAATGTTAAAACTCTTAAAAACAAACTTGATCCATACGTTATAGGTCCAAAATATGAAGAGGTGGGGTACTTTATTAAAAGACCTGGTAAAGTCCCATTGCTGGTAAATGCAGGGCAGTTTGATCACCTATATCTTAATGACAATGGTAAATTTATTAATGTAACCAAAGAATCTGGTATAGGTAAAAATCCTTATTACGGATTATCGGCAACTTGGTGGGATTATAATGGCGACGGACTACCTGATCTTTATGTTGCGAATGATTATATGGGACCAGATCATTTATTTCAGAATATGGGGCAAGATAAAGATGGAATTACTCAATTTAAAGATGTTGTTTCAAGTGCTCTTCCTTATACCCCATGGTTTTCAATGGGATCTGATTATAGCGACATTAACAATGATGGACTAATGGATTTGATGGCTTCAGATATGGCTGGCAGTAATCATTACAGAGATAAAGTATCAATGGGTTCTATGAGCGGGTCAAATAGCGAAGCATGGTTTTTAAACTTTCCAAATCCTCCTCAATATATGAGGAACACTTTATTTTTGAATACTGGTACTGAAAGATTTATGGAAATAGCATATTTAGCTGGACTAGCAGCGACAGACTGGACTTGGACTGTGAAATTTGGAGATCTAGATAATGATGGTTTTGAGGATGTTTACTTTACGAATGGGATGTCCAGGGATTTTGTAAACGGAGATTTAAAGGACAGGTTCAGGGTCATAACAAATAATGATGAAAAAGCTTTGAAAGAGTCAGATCTCTGGGAAAATGAAGAACCATATAAGCTTAGTAATATGGTATTTAAAAACTTAGGCAATTATAAATTTAAAGATACCAGTATAAAATGGAACCTAGATTATTTTGGCGTAAGCACAGGGTCAGCTTTAGGCGATTTAGATAATGATGGTGATCTTGACATTGTAATGAATGGCTTTGATGATGAAATTCGTATTTATCGTAATGAACTTAAATCTGGAAACTCAGTACGGGTAATTCTCGAGGGTTCAGAGAGTAATTTTCAAGGCCTTGGCTGTAAGGTCATTGCTATTTATGACGGGGGGAAAAAGCTGACAAGATATTTATCTAGCTCTCGTGGTTTTATGAGCTCTAGTGAATCAGTATTGCACTTTGGAATAGCAAAAGAAGAGAAAATAGACAGTTTATTTATTTACTGGCCTTCAGGTACTAAACAATTTATTTCTAACCTGCCTGCTAATTTAACATACAGAATTAAAGAAAAATCTTCATCTGAAAAAAGAGAGGCTAAAGTCAATCCAATGTTTGTAAAGGATGGGGGTAGCCTATCAAAAATTGTTCATCAGGAAAAAATATATGATGATTTTAAACGGGAAAACCTTTTACCTAATAAATTATCGCAACTTGGCTCTGGCGTTTCATGGGGAGATATTGATGGTGATGGGGATGATGATATTTTTGTTGGCGGGTCAAAGGGCTTTCCTTCAAAGCTTTACATCAATAAAGGTAAACAGAAATTTGAAAATAAATTTCAGCCTGTTTTTATAAATGATTCAAAATATGAAGATATGGGCTCAGTGTTTTTTGATCCTGATCGAGATGGCGATCTTGACCTATTCGTTGTTAGTGGAGGAGTGGAGTGCGATCCTGATGATCCAATATTACAAGATAGACTATACATAAATGATGGGAATGGTAATTTTGGTAGGGCAGCTGATGGTTTAATACCCAAACTATATGAGAGTGGTAGCGTAGTATCAGTCGCGGATATTAATCAGGATGGTAGAGACGACCTTTTTATTGGAGGTAGAACTGTCCCAGGTAATTACCCTTCAAGCCCAAGTTCTTTCATTTTAATTAATTCTGGAGCGAGGTTTATCAATGAAACTCAAAAGGTCGCACCATCATTAGCTAATGCTGGAATGGTTACCTCAGCTATTTTTTCTGATGTAAATAATGATGATTGGCCAGATCTTCTCGTTACTTATGAATGGGGACCCGTTCGTTTTTATCTTAATGATAAAGGGACATTATCTGATAAGACATCTATGGTTGGCCTAGATTCTAAAATAGGCTGGTTTAGTAGTATAAGCCCTGGTGATATTGATAACGATGGAGATATCGATTTCATTGTTGGGAATACAGGATATAATACGAAATATAAGGCCTCATATTTAAACCCCGAGATTTTATATTATGGAGATTTTGAGGGTAATGGTAAGAAGAACATTGTTGAGGCAAAATTTGAAGACAATGTATGCTTTCCTCGTAGAGGGCTAGGCTGTTCAAGCGATGCTATGCCAATTATTAAAGAACGATTTCCAACCTATCATCAGTTTGCTATCTCATCAGTCGATCAGATTTATTCTCAAGAGTTATTAGATAAAGCTCAAAAATTTGAAGTGAATGAGCTTGCTTCAGCTATCATAGAAAACAGAACAACTAAAGAGGGTAAAATTCAATTTTCCTTTCAGCCTCTTCCAAGGATAGTACAATCTAGTCCCATATTTGGTACCGCATTATGTGATGTTAATGGAGATGGCAACTTAGATCTATATGTAGTTCAAAATTTTTCAGGGCCTCAAAGAGAAACGGGATATATGCGAGGTGGAGTAAGTCATCTTCTATTTGGAGATGGGATGGGTAATTTTACTGCAATTTCTCCAAATGAAAGTGGATTAGTGGTCAGTGCTGATGCAAAAAGTTTAACTATGAATGATGTCGATCAAGATGGTAAAGTTGATTTTCTAGTAGGCGTTAACAATGGAAAATTTCTTTCATTTATCAATGATATTGATTTTAATGGTAGTGCTATAAGATTATCAGATCTTCCTAAGGGCAAGCATTTCATAGGAGCAAAGATCTGGCTTCATTTTAACAACGGAAACATTCAAATGCATCAGCTTAGTGGTAGTTCAGGATATTTATCACAATCTGGACCTGTGGTCTATATTGGCGATAAATCTGATATCAAAAAAATGATTATAAAATGGCCTAATGGTTCAAAAGATGAAATAAATTTCTCTAATTCACCTGAGTTATTTAGTTCAACATTCTAAAGTTCTGGTCATATAAAATAGGAAATGATCCGTTAAGTAATATAACTTTATAGTCAATGAAGTTTCATTTAAGTCTAACCACATTTCTCATCCTATTATTTTCTTGCTCAGGAATTGAAAAAAGTAATATCACTTTTGCAGGCAAGATAAAGAATAATACTGAGTCCATTGTCAAGGTATCGAACTACAAAAGCAGCTTGAGTGAGGAAATTGAAATTGATTCTACTGGGAATTTTAATGGCTCTTTTTTGATAGATAAGGAAGGTTATTATTATTTTCAAATTGGCAGGTCCTATACAACCGTATTTTTTGCTCCTAATAATAACATTTTCGTGGATATAGATGCAGATAGCTTTTTTCAGAAAATTTCTTATTCAGGTACATTACAAAAAGAAAATAATTATAATGTCTCAAAGTCAAAACTTCGATCAAAGCTTGTTGGGGATGCTAAGGAATATTTTGTTGTTCCTCTAGATGAATTTTTGTCAAAAATAGAAAACACCAAAAGACAACTTTTGCAATTATTGGACAATAATACTCAACTAAGTGAAAAGACTAAAAAAATTGAAAAAAGAATTATTCATTATGAATATCTGCAAACTTACAATAATTATCAAAAGTTTTACAGCTATCATAAAAAAGTAAACGCAGATCTTCCTGCTGATTATTATGAACCTGTAATTAATATGGATCTTAACGATGATGAAATGTTTAGGTATTCTAGAGCGTACAGGAATTTAGTAGTTGAAAATTTTAGATTGTCCTCTAAAAAGGCATTAGCAGAAAATCAAGAAATTGATATTATTGATTTTGTTGAAGGGCAAATCAAAAAGATGAACAGTCAAGATATAAAAGAGCAATTTACAAGTATGTTGATCAGGCAAATGAAACAGTCTAATTCAAATATAGATAGGGATTATATCATAATTGATTCACTTTTAAATACAAAGAGAATGAAAGATAAACTTTTGCTTAGGTATAGATCTGCAAAAGAAAATACATCGGGAGCTGTTACAGTCGATTTTAACTACGAAAATTTTGAAGGAGGCAGAACTTCGCTTAAAGATTTGTCTGGCAAGATTGTTTATATTGATGTTTGGGCTACATGGTGCGGCCCATGTATTAAAGAAATGCCAACTCTTAAAGAACTTGTAGACTATTACAAAGGTAAAGATATCGAATTCGTTAGTGTATCCATAGATAGTGAAAAAGATTACCAGAAATGGAGAAAAATGGTACCCGAGAAAAACGTTGGTGGGATACAGCTTTATGATCCTGAAGGTCTAAATTCATCCTTTATGAAATCTTTTAGCGTTAGTTTAATACCTAGATTTATGATGATCGATAGAGAAGGAAAGATTATTACTGCACATGCGCCGAGACCATCTTCAGAAAATATAAAAGCATTCATTGATAGCCATTTAAATGACAATAAACCAAAAGTGGTTAAGTTTAAAACTTCATAATTAGGGGAGAGACATGATCTACAAAATTAAAAAAGTAATACTATTCAGTTTTTTTGTTATAGCATTCTGCTTTGCAAATTCTGATTCTTTTTTAGAGGAAGTTATTTCTTCAAAGGCACAAAGAACAGCTAACAAGCTATCAATGCTAACTCCTCCAACTATCATCATTGATCATGTTGGTCTTAATACCATAGACACTCTACCAGATTACATCCCTCCATATACAGAAGTTCTTGTTGATGTTCTTGTTAACGGAGGTGTAGACGAGGACGATATTGAACCTGGTGGTGTTGTTCTAAATTGGCAGGAAAATTCTTTGAGCGCTCCAGTTTATATGCGTGCAATGCCCAGACTGTATAATCTTTTGTATCAAAATTATCATTATATAAAGCGCATAGATCCCTATGGTAATGGTAATAAAATTTATTGGTGGGTTACTGCCTTAAACACTGGTGGAGAACAATCTTCTACTGAAATTGATTCTTTTGTTATAGGAACTTTATCAATTGATGATAGTATTCTGCCGGAAAGGATAAGTCTCAAAGGCAATTTCCCTAACCCTTTCAATCCATCCACTCAAATTTATTTTCATGCGCTAGAAAGATCTCAAATTGATTTAAAAATATTTTCACTCAATGGAGATTTAATAAAATCGTATCCTGCAAAATATTTTGATATTGGAACAAATTTTATTGAATGGAATGGATTGAATGATAAGTACAATGCCGTTCCATCAGGGGTGTATGTTTATAAAATCAAAAGCATGAACCAAATTCTGTTTGGGAAAATGACCCTATTAAAGTAGTGATTCACAGTTTGATTAAACCGGTCCTTTTTCTTTTCTTTCTTTCATTTGTACAACTATATGCACAATCTTTTACTGTCTCTGGAACTGTCTTAAACGAAAAAGGTCAGCCTCTCATAGGTGCAAATGTTTTTATCGACGGCACTGCTTTAGGATCTGCAACTGATATTGAAGGTAATTATCAAATAAAAAAAGTTCCATCTGGCAAAAAATATACTATTACTGCAATGTTTATTGGTCATAGAACAATAACCAAAGAAATAATTGATCTAGATAAGGCACTAATAAAAATAGATTTTGAACTTGTTATATCTTTAGTAGATCTCGATGAAGTAGTAGTAGCAGCAAGTTTTAGTGAAAGAAAAAAACGTGCTCAAGCATCTCCAGTAACGATAATATCTCAAGATGAGTTAAGGAAAATGCCTGTTAGGAGCATTGATGAGGTCTTAACTGGTAATGTGCCCGGTGGCTTTGCTAGCCTTCCATCTAGACCTGGGCAAAATAATTCTGCATTTACGATAAGAGGTGGAACTAGCGGCTCTGGAAGACCTCTTGGTGATGTTAAGATCTATATTGATGGTATAGAGCTACTAGGTTTTGATATGCAGTCTTACCCTGGTATTGCTGATTTTGTTGATCCATCAGACATTGAAAAGATCGAGGTATTAAGAGGACCTATGGGGTCAACGCTTCATGGCTCAAATGCTCAGAGCGGTATCATTCAAATATTTACAAAAAAAGGATCCAGTTTAAACCGAACTAAGGTGCGAATGAAACTAGCTAACAAAATTACTGAAGCTCCGATTCTTGACAAAAATGCTGCGGGAAGGGAGATGATGTTTACGTTAAGTGGAGGCAATAGTGCTAAAACAAGCTATAGTCTAGGAATTAATAAATCTATCGATGAGGAGGTTATGCCTAGTAATGGGAGCGATATTGATAGGCTTAAGATGCATGGTTCTATAAATACTAAGATAGGATCTGCAGTAATTGACCTTAAGACATATCACAGTTGGGGGAGTCAGGGATTTATTAGCAACTTATTTCATTTACTTGAATATAAAAATGAAAGGTCTTGGGATAATGCACCATCCCATTGGGATGACTCTTTATCAAATGGTGGAACAGAATATTATAAACCTGGATTTAGTTTAAATATTTCGCAGAGTTTTAGTAAGAATATCTATCATAGTTTGGTTATTGGAAATGATTCAAAAAAGTTTTTATATAAAAAATATTATGAAAGTTCAGAGCAGTCGTATTTAACCGAAGATTGGAATAGATACACACTAAATTATTTTTGGAATTACAAGAAGCCAGTTAATGAAGATTTTAAAATAGATTTTACTATAGGAATGCAGCAAACAATGAGCAATCATTTGAGATTGTCTGGTAAGCTTGATGAAGTTAAAGATCAATATTATTATGAAGACTTTGATGATGCTTCTATTGTTGATCAAAGTAATAAGAATTCAGGTTTTTACGCTGAACTAGTGGCAGATTTTAAAGATAGGTTTTTTGTTACTGTTGGACAGAGAATTGAACAGAACGAGTATTTTGGGAAAGATTACGGCACTCATTTTAGCCCTCGACTAGGTTTTTCTTATTTATTCAATTTTGGTAAGTCGATCTTGAAAACTAGAGGTGCCTGGGGGAGTGGCGGTATTAATCCTCCAAAAGCAATGCAGGCCTTACCAAGTGAATCAAGCTACAGCATTAACATTGGAAATCCTGATCTGAGGCCGGAAAGACAATCTGGATATGAAGCTGGAGCAGATTTTTATTATGGAGATAATTTTTTTGTTGAGGTGACATATTTCGATCAATTATTTTTAGACGGCATCGCCAATGATCCGAGCATTGATGACCTTTTTACAATAAAACAGGAGTACTGGTATATTAATCTTGGGCAAATAATAAACAAGGGTATCGAAGTTGCTGCAAAGACTAGGGTTTTTGATATTTTTGATGTTAGTGCTAACTATACATATCTTTATAGTAGGTGGGGAGAAGATTCTTTGAGGCAGAATGATCCAATTTATGAAGGGTTTTATAATAAAGGAGTGCAACGAACTGATGTACCATCACAAACAGGTAATGTTTCTATAAGTTTTAATATTCCAGGCACAAAGTACACATCTAAAAAAGGTGGTTCACTTTCATTTGATCTAAGTTATATAGGTAAGCGGAAAGGCAGAGATTGGCTACTGTATTATGATGGTCTATATAATCCAGACATACAGCCTTACACCTATTATAGCAGTGAAATATTAATGGATTATGATTCATATTATAATGCTCGATTAAGGCTTAATTATTGGTTGACTAAAGAGGTTTCAACTTATATTGATATTAGAAACCTTAATAATCATACAGATATTTCTAGATCCATAACCGAACCTGCATTAGGTAGACAGATTATCTTTGGGTTTGATTTAGATCTTTAAATTTTATTTTACCCTTTTCTTCATAATTATATATATTTCATATTTATTCTTTGTAAATGTTAAAAAATAAATTAAGCAAATTAGATAGTCTTAATTCTTTAGAATCTATTTTGATTTCAATTTTTTTTCATTTTTTTCATTTTATATCTAGGATTTTTGAAAAAATAAAAATTATATTCGTTGTGCTTTAAATATTTGACTGACCATAGATTGGTGATACTATTTGTTTATACTAAACATTAGTAAATTCATTTAAAGAGAACTTAAACAAGGGAGAACAAGTATGAAAAAAATGTTAATACTATTTCTTTCCATCCTATTGTTTTCAGCAGCTTTTGCTGAAGATTATCATCCAGGAGCTGATTTCACAGTCGCAAATAAGTTGATGTTTCATGGGGACCCCAACTTCAGTGATTTCTCAGTGCTTGGTGCACAAAGTGTGATGGCAGGGATGGATTTTGATGCCGATGGCAACGCGGAAATTTTATTTACCATTGACGAAACACTACCACCAGGTGGACCAGATCCTGGTAAGGTTGGTGTCTATCTGTATGAAGCAGATGGCAATGGTGGATATAGCTACGTGTGGCATTTTGTGTCCCCTGATCCTGGCAATAGTCTTCCAGGGCTTGGACATGGTGACATAGATGCAGATGGAAATCATGAGATCTATTTTGGTGTCGCTCCAGCTGGTGGCTCTAATGATGATACATGGGGAACATATATTTTTGAGGCAGATAATGGAGTTTTTCCAACTACTGCTACCCATCTGCTAAGATATGGTCTAGCTACTTCAGATAACTTTCGTGCTGCAGGTTATTCTATCGCAGATGTGGATAATGATGGTAAGCACGAGCTAGTAACTGTTGACCGGGGCGGTAGAAGAGTTTCAATTGATGCCTTGACCGGTGATGGTCTTGACGCTTTAGCTAGTTTTACTAATGAGTATATGAATGGTGAATACACTGGCGGTGGAGGTGTTTACGATGTAGATATTGCAGACACTGACAATGATGGTCATCATGAAATATGGGTAAACACATGGGACAACTTTAGCTTTGCAATTTGGGAAGCTACTGGAGCTGATACATATGAATTACAAGCTGATCTAAACGGTCTTTTTGGCAATGGTGATCCAGGCTCATTTAATCGACATGGATTCGCGTTTAAAGATGTTGATGGTGACTACGATATGGATGCTTGGTTTCCTATGACAAATGGAAAATTATATTATTATGAGAACACTTCGCTTGATAGTGTTTCACCAAATGTAATCACTAATGGTGGTGTAGATGGTGGAACTACTGGCTGGGGTTTCTATCCTGATAATAGTGGTATAACTGTTATTGTTTCTGGTGATACACTTTTAGCTGAAGCAGATGGAGACACAGTTTTATTTGCTGCTTCGGTTGGAGATAGTGCTTTATCTATTCCCGAGTTAAGTGCTGCAGGTACAGAAAATAATGCATTTTTTACTTATTCTGGTGCAGATGCTCTTCCAGTTGGTACTCAATTTATAGCTAGTGCGCATGTTCATCCTGGTTTATCAGTGACCACTGGTAGAGCAGTATTATTTGCTAAATACTTTACATCAAGTTATGCGCTGGTTGGTATGGATAGTGTTGGCAGTGCAGTGGGTGATTTAAGTGTTGCATGGAACCCAATGGAAATATTTGCAAATGTCCCTGCTGGAACAGAAATTACCCAAGTAGGTGTAATGTATGTTAGCGGTGGCGGAACAGGCGTAATTTACCTTGATGAGGTAAAAATGAGTCCAGTCGTTGGAAATGGTATTGCTGATGTAAGTGCCGCTGATTTCACTGAGGTATTAACTTTTGGTGGAAGATCACGTGGTGGTGACATGGGTAATATTGACGGTGACTCTAAACCTGATTTCATTGTTGGTACTGGTACAGAAGAAGGTGTTGTTTGGATTGAGTTCGTTGGAAGTAATCCAAAGGATCCTACAGATTATATGAGTACTACAATATTACAAAGTAAAGGCGAGCCATTAGATCGTTATTATCCGCTTGATATATCTGAGACAGATATGGATGGCGATGGCAAGCATGAAGTTGTTATAGCTAATCTATTTTCAACTGAAGCTTCTCAGCCACAAATTATTGTTCTTGAGTACACCTCATTCTCTTGGGATGTTGCTGGTGGCAATGAGTCATATCATTTAGCTCCAAACTGGTCTATCGCTGGTGTTGGTAAAGCTTCAGCTACTTTAGGTAATGATCCTTCAGGAGCAAGAGCTTCAATAGCTGGAATGGATATGGATATGGATGGCAAACATGAGGTAATCATTACTGATTATGTTGGTGGTAGAGTAGTGGTCTATGAAATGGATATGGCAAACAACGCTTTTGACGTTGTCTGGTCATCCCCAGTTGTTGAATCTAGAAACCACTCTTATAACCCAAGAACTGTAGGTGTAGGTGATCTTGATGGTGATGGTAAACATGAGATTATTTTTCCATCAAGTAACACTGAAGCGGAAGGATACCATATTTATGAGTGGGATGGTGTAATGGGTAGTGATAACTATGGCGAGCAGCCTTCAGCAATATGTGCTGTCGAAGTTGCAATTTGCTGTGGTGATGATGGAGCTGGATTCAGAGGTGATCACGAAAGGATCACTTTATTTGATATAGATGGTGATGGTCGCCAAGAGTTAATTACTGCTATTAGGAGAGGTAGTCCTAGAGGAACATTGGTCGTTTCTTTGCAAGAAGGTGATGACCTCGCTCACAATTCTGGCGGAGGACTTGAAACCTGGGTCACTGAATTCCAAACCAACAGTAACACTTATGGTGGCGGAAGTCCTTACCATGCATTACCTGCTGATCTAAATGGAGATGGTAATTATGAGGTAGTAAACCACCATTGGAATTACTTCAACTTATATAACTTTAGTTCTACTGGACCTGATACGTATGTGATTGCTGATTCAGGTTCTGCGGGTAGTTACTATCAGCCAACATATCCTAGTGATGAATTTTCATTATTTGGAGGTTTTGCTTCTGATGTTGATGGAGATGGAAATCATGAGGTATACTATGCTGACTATGGTGGATCCTGGGGTGTAAATGCTGGTGATATCTACGTCGTAGATTATGATAACGGTGAAGACGTAACAACCATCGGTCCTGACCAGGTTCATAGAATTGGTAACGCTGGTACTTTCTCTGGAGATATTGGAAATGGTTATGATGGTCATGATAACCCATATATCTTTTCAAGTAGAAGTAGGCCAAATGTTACTGCTCTAGAATATATTGGTCCTGATCCATCTTCCGGATCCAGCTATCTTGAAAAAGTCATTTATTGGGGTGAGCTCGATGTAACTGAGAATACAACAACCACAGATGAGAATGGTGATGTATCTGTTAGTCATGCATTTAAGTGGGGATTCCCATCAAGAATATTGACTCATTGGGAAGGTGACCTTTTAGATTTTGATGGAGATAACAAGAAGGAAATTCTTTTATCTTTTCAAAACGTAAGAGATTCGCTCACTCATACTGCTTACACATGGAATGCTACTGATTTAAAGTATGATACTACTTTGACAAAAGTGGAAAATGAAAAAGCATGGAGTTTCGTTCTTATTGAAAATGGTTCAGAGCAATTAGCTGCTGATGACCCAATTACGTTTATTGCTCCAGAGGAATATCGTCTTGAGCAAAACTATCCTAACCCATTCAACCCAAACACGACGATACAGTATACAGTACCAATCGATCGTAAAGTATCTGTAAAGATCTATAATGTTAATGGTCAGTTGGTAAATACACTGATTAATAACGAAATGGTCTCAGCTGGTACACATAAAGTTATGTGGAATGGTAAAAACAAGAATGGATTGTCAGTGTCTACAGGAATGTATTTCTACAGTCTTGAATGGGCAGGCATGAAAAAGGTCAAAAGTATGACCTTGCTTAAGTAATAAGCTAATCATTTAATCAAATCGTATTAGGGAGGGCACTACTGTCCTCCCTAATACTTTACACTCCGACAATGAAAAAAATAATAGCGGCTTTATTTTTTATAGCACTAGCTTATAGCTCTAATGGTAAGTTAGTTGGTACTGTTGTTCAAAAGTCTGATAATGCTCCTGCAGTAGGAGTTAATATCATTATTGTTGATACATATTTAGGTGCTGCATCTGATGAAAGAGGTAAATTTGTCATTTTAAACATACCTCCTGGCAGTTATTCTGTTCGCGCTGATGCTATAGGATTTGCTCCTGTAATAGTTAAGGATGTAAGGATTACAACCGCTCAAACTACTGAGATAAATATAAGTCTTGACGAATCTGTTGTAGAAGGGCAGGAGGTTACAGTGCTCGCTGAAAGACCTTTGGTCCAAAAAGATCTAACAGCCTCTCAAAGAGTAACTACGGCGAAAGAGATACAAGATATGCCTGTTGAATCTTTTCTTGGTGTTTTATCAACTCATGCTGGTGTAAATCAAAGCGCTGGTGGTGCTCTTCATGTTCGAGGTGGAAGGAGCAATGAGGTCGGATATTATATTGGAGGTGTCTCTGTATCAAACCCCTTTTTCACAAATTCTTTAGCAGTAGGCTTGAGTAATAAAGCATTAGAAGAAATGAAGCTTGTGAGTGGCGCATTTAATGCTGAGTATGGAAATGCAATGAGTGGAGTAGTTAATGTCAAAGTGCGAGATGGAGGCAAAAATTATGATGGTAGTATTTCTTACTATGCTGGAGATTATAATTCAAGTGCAGACGAAATCTTTCCAAATATTTCTAATCAATCAATAACAGCAAATCGCACTTTGGATGCGTTTGTGTCTGGACCAGTAGTCCCAAGTTTGGGTGATAAGCTTACTTTTAATCTATCCGTAAGAAATAATAAAAGTAATGGTTATCTATATGGTATTAGGGAACACAGGCCGAGCGATTTTGCATATTTCCCTCCCAGCGGTGATTGGTATATACAAATGTCAGGTGATAGTAGCTATGTTCCTATGAACCCTAGTGAAAGCAACAATTTTTTATCAAAGTTTACATGGAGAGTGTCTCCTAGAATTAAAATTTCAACTCAGTCAATAATGTCTAAATCTCAGAGTAAGAGCTATTCACATGTTTATAAGTATAATCCTGACGGCATAGCTACTGGGTATACAGAAAATAATAATCATTCGCTTCAGATCAATCATTCTCTTTCGCCGAGAAGCTTTTATGAGGGAAATATTTTTATCAGTGATACTGATTATAAAAATTATTTATACGCTGACACCTTAGATGAAAGGTATGTTAATACAGATTACATAAATACCGAACCCACCTCAGCCACATTTTTGTTTGGAGGCACTCAAATGGGGCACACATACAGAAATTCTAAATCAATTGGTGGGAAGTTTGATTTTACAACTCAAATAAGTGAAAATCATGAGATTAAAACTGGGTTCAGTTTCAGAAATGATAATTTGGTAGAGCGAAACCTTCAGGTGCTTTATGATCAAAATTATAATGAGCCTACGGTTCTTCTAGAAAATAAATCTCCATACCATATTTTTTATGATAAAGATGCTGTTCAGTATTCTGCATATATTCAAGACAAAATGGAATATAGCTCGATGATCATGAATGTTGGTCTTAGATATGACTCCTTTATACCTAACGATTCAACTATTGCAAACCTTATATACCCTGAAGCAGATGAAAAAGAGGCTACGACAAAAACAATGATATCCCCACGAATCGGTGTTTCTTTACCTATAACTGATAAAGGTATTTTCCACTTTTCTTATGGTCATTTTTATCAAATGCCAACGCTTAGAAATTTGTATCGTGAAAGTTATTTTGGTGCTGGTTTATCTCCTACTGTTGGTAATCCTGATCTAAAGCCAGAGAAGACGGTATTGTATGAATTCGGGTTTCAGCAACAGTTTGGTAATATGATTGGAATGGATATTAATTTATTTCACAAAGATATTAGGGAGCTTCTTGCTCTGCAAAGTATTAGGTATAATAGCCCTAATTATGGACCTTCTAATTATTCGATCTACTTAAATAAGGATTATGGAAGTGCAAGAGGATTGACTCTTTCTCTTACAAAAAGGTATGACCCGGTCTCTAGAACTAGTCTATGGGTAGATTATACCTATCAAAAATCTGAAGGAAACTCCGTTAACTCAGGTTCGTTTTATTTCAGCGCATTGAGCGGTATTGAAGAAGAAAAATTAATTGTTCCATTATCTTGGGATCAATCTCATCTTTTAAATACAACATTAATAATCGGCGATCCATCTAAAACTACTCTTGGATTGATTGGTAAAATAGCTACTGGATGGCCTTATACTCCTTCGATTCCAAATGCAAATTTTGTTCCAAAACCAAATAGTGGTAGGAAACCAGTACAAAGAAATGTTGATGCAAAGCTTGAAACAAGAGTCTCAGTCGGAAGCTATAATATTTCTTTATTTGTGAGGGTTTACAATCTATTCGACATTAGAAATGAACGTTATGTTTTTAATGACACTGGAACTGCCAAATACACATATGAGTATCGCAGCAATCAGGAATCTGAACAATTAATTGCAAATTATGGAATGGCTGGTTTGCATACATGGGAGGATTATGTAACTAGACCAAATTATTACTCTGCTCCTAGATCTTTTAAACTTGGACTAAGCTTAGATTTATAGGATTATGTTTAAAAGAATAATCATATCAATAATCTTTACTTTTTTTATTTTTACAAACCTATCAGCACAATGGCCATTTGGAAAAGATGTAGAATGGTACATTGAAGGACCAAAAAAAAGCTGGACAAAACGTGATCATGATAGATATTATAGATGGAGAGATAGACTGTCTGTATCCAGAAAAGCAGAGGCTGCGGATGAGCAGATTTTGCCTCGCCAAAAAGCAATATTAAACGGGAATAAAATAACTACGGAAATTTGGAACTATGGATCGATTAGTAGTCCTGGAAATAGAGTAACGGATATTGTTTGGGAGACGTTAGGATATGGATATGAGTTTGGGCCATTTATTTGTGCAAAGGTCCCTCTTGAATCAGGTCACCATCAAGATGCTTTTTATGAAATTGTTGACGGTGACACAAACTGGTATGCTAACATGATCAGTGATGGTCTTACTTCACTTGGTGGAGAAGTTTCTCCAGATGGTTTGGAATTTTATGGTTGGGAGCCGTTGGCATGGAATGACGACTTTACAGTGCCTTATGGTGACCCAGTTAGCGAAAATATTCCAACAAGTAATGACTTGGATAGAGATGGAGATGGAAAGCCAGATAGTTGGCCATTTGGATGGTATAATTCAAATTTAAAAGATTACGTTTGGCCTGGTGCCCTTAGGCAGGGGGCTTCAAATTCTGACTTGGAGTCATTTTTTGTTGTTGATGATAGAACAAATAAGGAATTCCAATACTATCCGTTCGAAGCTGATTCTTCAAAAAGGGGCTTAGGTATTGAGATTGAATCTAGATATTATCAATGGGCAAACCCTCTCGCTGAGGATATTATTTTTCTCATCTATAAAGTTACAAATAAGAGCGATAAAGATCTTAATGACGTTACTTTTGGCATGTGGGGCGATCCTCATGTTGGTGGCCCTTCTAATTGGCAAGATGATCTTTCATTTTTTGATCAAAATCTAAACATGGTTTATTGTTGGGACGCTGATGGTATTTCTGATGTTTCTGGTAGGGCTCCTGGATATTTTGGATATAAATTTTTAGAAAGCCCTGGTCAGCCATATGATGGTATTGATAATGATGATGATGGTATGATTGATGAAAGGCAAGATAATGGTGTAGATGAGGATGGTGATTGGAATGTAGAAAAACATGATGTTGGAATTGATGGTGTTCCTAATACAGGAGACGAGGGAGAGGATGATGGTTTGCCAACACCTGGAGATCCATTTGATCCGAGAAAGCCTGGTGAACCGAACATAGATTGGACTGATCTTGATGAATCTGATATGGTCGGTTTAACGGGATTTGCCTCTCCTCCTTTTACTAGTCAAAATAGAATCTCAAACGATCAATTTATTTTTGAAAATTATTTAACCCCAGGGGTATTCGATTCAGCTAATTCAGTTCAAGCTGGGGATTATATATTCATATATAGCTCTGGCCCTATTGACTTGCCGAAAAAAGAATCAAGGAGGTTTAGCATTGCTTTGATCGTTGGTCAAGACTATGATGACTTGACTCTAAATGCTGTTACTGCGCAAGATATTTATGAAAAAAATTATCAGTTTGCTAAACCACCGGAAAAACCAAATGTTACTGCAGTTCCAGGCGATCAAAAAGTCACTTTATATTGGGATGATGTCGCAGAAACCAGTTTTGACCCAATAACAGAAACCTATGATTTCGAGGGATATGTCATTTATAGATCTACTGACCCTTCTTTTTTAGATCAGCAAACAATAACAGATGCAAATGGATCTAAATTTTTATTTGAACCTTTAAAGACTGTTGATGGTGCATCAGCAAAGTTTGATTTAGTAAATGATTATTCAGGATTGAGCACAATCCCGTATTCAGGAAGAGGAATTAGTTATAATTTGGGTGATAATACTGGACTTCGTCATGTATTTGTTGATTCTAATAATGTTATCAATGGCCAAAAATATTATTATGCAGTTGTTTCTTACGATCATGGTGATGCTGAGTTAATGGTAGCTCCAGTTGAATGTTCAAAAACCATTACTGTAAATCCTGAAACAGGTGAAGTGCTTTTAGATGTAAATACAGTAGCTGTAGTGCCTAGGACAATGACAGCTGGTTACGTTTCTTCAACTTTTACAGATAGTTTGCCAGATCAAATCCAAGGTAATGGTACTGGTTTGATAAATTTAGAGATTATAGATCACACAGCTATTCAAGATCAAAACGACTATAAAATTATTTTCAGTGAGGATGATGGGCTTAATTATAGCGTTTTAGATGAGAAAGAAGTTTCTGATACATTGATAGCAAGGTTAGGGAATTACCATAAGCTTTCTCATCAAAATATTGACAGTCTTACTTTTGAGCTGCATAATTCTAATGGGATCCTTTTAACTATGGGCAGTGATTATGATTTATTAGACGCTGATGGGCAAATTCTAATACATGATGATGGTTCAATTAATGAGTCTGAACAGATAGTAGTTACATTCATTTATTATCCAATTAAAAATAGTAAAAAACTTGCACTTGAGGAAGGTAATCCTATCTTTGATGGTATGACGCTTACTGTACAGAATGAGGTGTTAGAGCTAGATGAGGAAAAAATAGGGTGGAACCAAGACAGTCCAAATAATTGGGTTCCAACTGTAAAGCCTTTTAATAATCTTGGTAATAATAAATATCCAGCTGATTATGAATTGCACTGGTTTAATGAAAAAGTTAGTAACAATTACCGACCTGGATATGAATATGTTCAGACAAATTTTGAAATTTGGGAAGCGACAAGAGGTTTTGAACCTAGAAAATTACCATTTATCGTAATTGAAACTGCCCCATTTGATAGTATCTGGAATCCTGGAGAGCGGATTATAATTCTTCAAGATTCATCGATGAGTTCTTTTTCATGGGAATTAACATTTGATACAACTGATGCACCTATTGCACCAGTGGAGGGAGATGTATTCTCTATCTTTACGACTAGAGCCTTTGTAGATGATATTTTTGCCTTTTCTACTTCTTCATCAAAAGAAGATATTATTTTAGAAAAAGATAATATGGATGATATATATGTTGTGCCAAATCCTTATGTGGTTTCTAGCAATATAGAACCTCTTGATCTTCAGAATCCGTTAGATAGAGGACCAAGAAGGGTGTATTTTGCTAATCTGCCATCTAACTGTACAATAGATATTTACACTATGTCTGGCGAGTTAGTTCGATCACTAAAACATAATAGCTCGATCGAAGATGGTATTAAGTATTGGGATTTAACAACATCAGACAACTTTCCCGTTTCATTTGGAATGTATATTTTCCATGTGAAGAGTGATAACGGTAATGAATCAACTGGAAGATTTGCGGTAATTAAATGATGAAAAATTATAAAATAATTACAGCAATATTAATATTTGGAATATCCTTTAGTTTCTCTCAATTAGAGAATAACCAAGATATTTCAAAAGTAGGCACGACCGCGGCTCAATTTTTAAAAATTAGTGCTGGAGCTAGAGGATCTGCGATGGGTGGTGCAAATGTAGCCATCGTAAATGATCTATCTAGTGGTTTTTGGAATCCTGCTGGGTTAGCAAACCTTAAAGGAATTCAAGCCTATTTTGAAAATAATGGTTGGCTTGCAGGGACAGATTATAATTTTGGTTCTTTAGGCTTTGAGTGGCCTAGAGTCGCTGTATTTTCTTTATCCCTTGCGATGCTTACATCGCCTGATGACTTGGTTAGAACAGTTGAAAATCCAAATGGGACTGGAGAAAAGTTTAATTCTCAAGATATGTCGATTGGACTAAGTGTCGGTAAAAAACTAACGGATGAATTATCACTTGGAGCAACAATTAAAAATATCAGGCAGCGTATATGGCATTCTTCAGGACAGACTGTTGGCGTTGACATTGGAGTACAATATAAAACACCATTCAAGAATCTAATCTTAGGCGCTAGCATAGCTAATTTTGGAAATGATATATCACTAGCTGGTAGAGATATGAATATTAGCGTGGATCCTGACCCTAATAATCAGGGCAATATTGAATTTGTTAACGCACAATATGAAACGGATACTTTTCCGCTTCCTTTACTATTTAGAGTTGGTTTAGGAGGCTATATCATTGATCAAGAAAAACTTGATGTCCTTTTTGCCTTTGATGCTGTCCATCCTAATGATAACTATGAATACATCAACATTGGTATTGAAACTAATGTAAACAATATGTTTTCCATAAGAGCAGGATACCCAGGTATAGGTAAAAAGGATGCCATTGAAGGGCTGTCTTTTGGTGTTGGTGTGAAATATCCGATCATGAATTCAAATAACAAATTAAGCGTTGATTATACATCTTCTGATTTTGGGCCTCTTGGTATCGTACAAAGAGTATCGCTCGGTTTTAATTACTAGACTGACTTTTTAATTGTATAATTTTTTTCTTCGGTCCTCTATAGTCCATAGAGCTTTTTTCTTTTTATCAATTTCACTCATTATAACTCAAAAAATTTCAGCTCAGCTTGATGATATTGGATTAAGTGTTGACAGAAATCCAGTATTTAGCTCAAGAGACAGTCTAAATTTTTTAATTGTAGAAGGGGACTCTCCTTTAATTGATCAAGCAATTGAAGGTGTAGCAATTGAAATTTTTGCAGATAATATTGAAAGTGTACTATTTATTGTTAATGATGGAAACAATGATATCACAATAAAAGGAAATTTATTTTCTCAACCTAATGTTGGCAGTGTTATTGCAACTTTTTTAAAAGATTTAAAAAGTCTACCTTTTTCATTTTCCTACAAGGTCATTGCTATCGGTTCTATTGATATTAACTCCATAATAATATTCCCAATTGAGGATGAGCTACCTGGTCTAGCAAAAAAAATGGAAATAGTATCTGGGGCCATACCAAAGCCAACTATCATTAGTAGAGAAGAGTGGGGAGCTGAAGATCCAAAGGGAGCATACAGTTATCACCCGTATTTTGACAAACTTACACTTCATCATGCTGCATGTTGTAGTGCTAATGACATAGAAGAGGGTAAAAATCAAGTATATTGGATTCAAGATTTTCATCAAAATGGTAGAGGGTGGAATGATATTGGTTATCATTTCCTTGTAGATAGGGCAGGCAATATATATCAAGGGAGGCCTGAAACAGTTATAGGTGCTCATGTTGGCGGAGCAAACACAGGAAATATTGGTGTTTGTTTGTTAGGATGTTATCACCCTCCTGAAACATCATATTCATGTACGCAGGAAATCACTTCAGAAAGTAGAGAAGCCATAGTAAGGCTGTTTTCTTGGGTGTCTGATACATACGGACAAAACCCTTCGCTATTATTAGGGCATCGTGATTATTTCGGTACTACATCATGCCCTGGAGATAATGTATGGATTGAACTGCCAAGATATCGAGCTGAGATATTTAGTTTCATCCAAGATTATTTTGAAATACCACCAATATCAATTTTTAAAGATCCATATCCAAACCCATTTTTTAATGCAGTTACATTTAGTTTTGAATTGAAGGATAAGATGGATTTTAAAATGAACATTTATGATATTTTAGGTAGAAAAGTAAATATGGTTGAAAGAGTAGATGCCTCTTCTGGACGTTTAGAATTTGTTTGGGATGGAAAAGATTTAAATGGTAAAAAATTAGGTTCAGGTGTTTATTTTGCTAAACCTTCTCCATCAGAAAATGTTGAGCCTATAAAAATGATTTTATTAAAAAAATAAAATGATTGAGTCCTTTTAATGTGAGTGCCCCGTCAGGTTGTATGCCAAGTAAATAAAACCAACACCTAGAATCAGGAATCCACTTAATAACTCCTGGTTAATATTGATTTTCAAATTATTAAATTTTTCCATGACTATGTTCTTCGTGAAATTAAATGTCAAAACGATCAAAAATAATATTAGAGCTATCCCCAGTACATAAATCAATATAAAACGAATTATAGATATTATTGATGGAGTCATTCCTGTTATCATGACTACAGCTAAAGAAGAAGCGCATGGTAATATTCCTGTTAATATGCCTACCGTGATTGGGTTTTCTACCTTTGAATCTTGAAAGTTTCCATGATCATGCCCACAGTCATCTGTATGAATATGGCTCGTTTTGTACATTGCCTTCAGGAATACGTAAGATCCAAAACTGATTATAATTCCTGGCGCTAACCAATGAGAAAATTCATGTAAAATTGAGTTTGCAACTTCAGAAAGTACCAAGTTGAAAATTATTGCTATAATAGTCAGTACAAAAAAATGGGAAACTAATAAGCTGAGTGTTAAAAGTGCTATTTTTTGAAAATCTAATTTTCCACCAACAGTATATGCTAAAAGGAAAGTTTTACCATGACCGGGCTCTAATGCATGTAAGCATCCTAATAAAAAAATGGATGTTATTGTTAATGAGTCACCCATTAAATCAATATTTCAATATATCTTGAGCTGTGACGCCGCGAGTAAGTTTTTCATATAGCGTATTACTACCCCATAATCTATTTAGTCCGCTTTCTCGGATTTTTATTTTTTCTGGATACATATTATAGATTGTATACAAAGTTAGTACTCCAACATCAATGCTTTTGTATTTATCGCGATCTGTGATCCAAACTTCGATGCCATTGCATTTTTGATCTTTAAATTTTGGGTTTTCTGATTTACCTGGTATTCGAATTGGGGTAAAGCTTTTTGGTACAAAGACAACGCCGGGCAGCTTAAAATTATTTAATGTTTGTGATAATTTCTTCCCATCAATCCAAGGCGCGCCTATCCATTTAAATGGATTTGGCGTTCCCCTACCTTCGCTGATATTTGTACCTTCAAACAGACACATTCCAGGATATATTATTGCAGTTTTAAGATCTGGGATGTTTGGAGAGGGCGGAACCCATGGTAGGTCAGTTTGATCGTACCAGGCATTTGGTTGCCATCCCTCTATCTTAATTATTTCAAGTTCCGGAAGGGGTGAGATCCATTTATTTTCTATGATCTTATTTGCTAATTCGCCCACTGTGCCACCATATCTAGTTGGAATAGGGTAGTATCCAACGAAAGACTGATGTTTGATATCAAGTAAAGGCCCTTCTATAATATCTCCTCTTATTGGATTAGGTCTATCTAAAACTAATATTGGAATATCTAGCTCAGCTCCTGCCTCCATGACCATTCCTAATGTAGAAATGTACGTGTAAAAACGTGCGCCAATGTCTTGTATATCATAAATGATAAGATTAACATCTGTTAGCATTTCAGCATTTGGTTTCCTTGTGCCACCATATAAACTAATTACTCTCGGAAGCTGATCGATGCTAGAATAATTTATTTTTTTGCCAGCTTCTGACTCTCCAAATAATCCATGTTCTGGAGAAAAAATTACCTTTAATTCAACATCTTCAATTTCCATCAATCTCTTGTAGTTTGGGATTGAATTTTTATCTATGCCGCTGTGATTTGTCACAAGTGCAATTTTTCTAGACTTAATAAAATGAAGTTTTTTATCAAGTAATACATCAATACCATTTAATACAGTCAATTTCTCTTTAATTGGTTCTGACTTATTTTTATAGTAGAGTGATTGTGTTTGATGAATTCCTTTAATGTAAGATGGTGCTAAGTTTTGATATTGTGCATTGGGAATTTGATTATTCTCACTTTTATTTTTAGTTTGTTGGCAGTTTATAAAAACCAATGTGATGTAGCTAAATAGTAATATTTTGAATAAATGAATCACTTAAGTAATGTAATTTTTTTAGTCTGGCTAATATTTTTTTGAGATAAAGAAATGAAATATGTTCCTGATGGTGCGTTATAACCTTTATCATCATTACCATCCCAAGTCCAATTGGCATTTCTAGATCTTGGCATGATAGATGTTTTATACATTTGTTGGCCAAGTATATTTCTAATATTTATTTCAATTGGAGAAAGTTGAGATAGAACTGAAAATGAAATAGTCATGGAATTATTTGACGGGTTTGGATAAATATTATTTATTTTTAAATCTGATGGGTGAATATCAATTTCATCAAATGTGTTAAGCTGGGACTCATATTTATTTATTATCCTAAGCATTAAATCATTTCTTTTAGCCTCAGAGTAAATCGCCTCGAATCCTACTGATAGGTACACAATTCCTCCTGTTTGATTGCTTAGACCAAAAGTGCCTTCATATTCAATACCCATACCGCCTACAGTATTGTAATCAGTATTAGTGAAAGCTGCGCAAAGCGAAGCTCCACCTATAGGTTTAATCCCATCAGGCCAATCTACATTGTAAGTTCCTTGACTTCCATTATCATAGTCTATGTTATCTATACCATCAAACATTGTATTTGAGAGGCCATAGCCGCTGTAAACTCCTTGGTGCCCGCCGGCCGCATCTGAAATGTAATCTGCTTTTAAATAGTTTTGATAAAAATCTTTATCTGTATCACTGCCTTGCGCTTCAAGATCATATCCTATTTCTGAACCAGAAATAAATAAAAATTTTCCTGATTCTAGATATTCAATAATTTTATTTTGCTCACTATATGAGAATACGCTAGTTGATGTGCCTTCTTCTCCAAGTATCCAATCGACAAATTGGTAATCTAAAAGGTTAATCTGCTGGTTAATTACAGCCTCATTCGAGGTAGCATCAAATGAGAAACCATGAGTGTGAAGTGCGCTTCCATGTTGACGAATGAAGTCAAAGGTGTTATTCGTTCCATTAACTCGATCAAATCCATTTACAATTAATGCTTTAACATCATTACTTGCTGGTATAACACCAAGCATTTCTGTCGGTTCACTGCTACCAAGTGAATTTCTTGCTACTACGCTAAGGAAGTAAGAGTCACCTTCTACAAGATTATCAATTATTATAGGCCTTTCAGAGAATATTCCAACTGTATCTAAGCCACCAACCACGTCTAGATATTCTCGCAAAACTATGAAATTAGATGCGTTTTCAGATCCAGTAAAATCTATTTTAATTGAACCTTGGCCAATGTTCTTCATATACAAATTTGATGGCTTTGTTGGTGGTGCAGTATTTCCAAACTTAGCATGTAATAATTCCCAGAGTTCAGGTCGCCCATCATCATATCCAAGAGCCCATATGCCTACACCTTTGAGACCATTAAATAAAGCAAAATCATATTTTAACGATAGAGATAAACTATCATCATACCATCCTTGGTTCCAGCCATTGTTGTTATAATGGTACCATGGTGTTTGTGAAGTCGAGTGCCATAATTTACCGTATGATTGGGCAAGGCCCTCAATCTCAGAATAAAATTTTGGACTTCCTGTTCCATTTGTGGTCGCACCAGATGCATTCGAAGCGCTGGGCCATTCAAATCCATAGTAAGGAATGCCAAGAATGAGTTTGTCAGCTTGAAAGTTTGTTTTATTTAAATAATCTAAAACTGTCCAAGTTAATGTGTAACCTGGTCCTGAGAGTGGAGAGTTTGGTCCTGTGGTAGAGCTGCCGCTGTAATGGTAATTATAACCCATGATAAATAATCCATCGCTTATTGATGCTAGTGCATTATAATCCCACGCGTTGCTCCAATCAACAGGAGGCATTGCTAATGTTACTTGAGATCCAGGGATTGCGGTGTGGAAAGCTTCTGTAAGGTCTGTTATGAAAGTAACCATGTTATTCCGTTGTGATGCTGGGAATGATTCAAAATCAATGTTTACACCGTCAGCGTTACCTGCTTGAACTTGAGACAGTAAATTATCAATTAGGTTCTGTCTGTATTGAGCGCTGCTTAATAACGTTATAATATCGCTACTATTGAAGAGGGTTGCACATAATACAACTTTTGTTCCATGCTCATGAGCTTCATTAATTAAACTAGCAACTGGCCACCCATGTAAATTGCTAAGTCCACCTGTAGATGTTACTTCCGCGCTAAAGTAAGCTAGTGTAGAAATCAAATTAAAATTATAACTCGTCCATGCTGTACCCATCCAATATGGGTGATAGCCAAATACCTCTCTAGAAGGGTTTCTTGTTCTATTAGAAATGGGATTTATTACAATGTTAGTGTCAATTCTTTCAGGCATTATATAATTGGCATTGTAATACTCTAGTTGCTGCTGATGAATACTTTTATAATGTTGAGCAAGCAAAGATTGTATTATTAAAAAATAAAGAATCAATACTTTTTTATACATTACATCCTCTAAATATGTCCTCGATTGATTCTCTTTCTCTGATTAAGACCAATTTTTCTTTATCAATTAAAACCTCTGCTGGACGTGGTCTTGTATTAAAATTATGTGACATTGAGTACCCATATGCTCCACTATCCATTATTGCACATAACTCCTCTTCATTTATAGCTGGCATATCGTGATCTTTAGATATGCGGTCTGTATTTTCGCATATTCTTCCTGTAATATCGTACTTAAGAGTTCCACCATCATTTTTACCGATTTTTTGCACTCTATGAAAAGCTCCATATAGAGCTGGTCGCATTAATGTTTCCATTCCTGCATCAAGGCCAATAAATTGTTTATAAGAAGACTTGGTT
>MDSV01144241.1_pt1 | contig 29992 bp, 27 predicted proteins | sample 810851 | NCBI WGS metagenome assembly MDSV01 (sample SAMN05326640, study PRJNA326480) | marine metagenome | isolation source: seawater | place: Atlantic Ocean: North East | collected 2012 | reverse complement strand
CAATGACCTTGCCGGCAGAATCACCGCCCTGATGTCCTTCCAGCAATACCACGCGAGTTGAGGCCACGTTTAGGCCCAGTCGGAGCATGGTCGCGAATAAAATCATGGTCGGGAAAGACGAGAAGTTAAGCGTTTCAGCAGTATTCAGCGCGACCATAATGATCAGAAGCGCCAACAAAATGTTGAGAGTGAAGAAGAAATCGAGCATCACCGGCGGTAAGGGCAAAATCAACATCGTCAGAATCAAAATGACCGCCAAGGGCATTGCCAACGACGTCCACGGCATTGAGGCCGTCAGTTGTCGAAGTTCTGACAGGTTGATTGCTGAAGTAGCCATTGAAGCGTTGCCGTGCCCTTTATTCTCAGGATAAGTGTCGAAAATTAATCAATATCGACTTGCACGGAAGTGGATGCACAAACCGTGCCCGAATGAATGTATTCGATCCGAAACGGAATCTTTGATTCAAGATCTGCCCAACTCGGCCGATGGTTACCTCATAGGCGAAAAGGAAATTTTGATCATGGTCATCAGCAATACGGCGGCAGCGAACGCCCCAGCAAACCGGCTTTGTGCCTTATGGGCCGCGGTCGCATTGATGGTGTTAGGCGGCTGTGCCAGTGAATTACGCACGCAGCAGCTGTATCCCGTGACCGAGTCTGACGGCGTGGTCGTCGTGGGCTATGCGGTGATTGCCTCGCAACGCGGCGATACGCCGGCTCAGCAGAGACTGATGGCCATAAAAGCGTCCAAACTGGACGCCTATCGAGCACTGGCAGAAGAGGTCTATGGCCAATACGTCAACGCCACAGGCACCATGACGGATATGTCGATCACCGAGGACCATCTCAAAAGCCGAGTTGAGGGTGTGATCTATGGAGCGCGAGTGGTATCGATTACGCCCATCGGTGAGGAAACTTACGAAACCAAGCTGGCACTGTCGCAACGGACAATAGACGAGCTGGTGACGAACTATCTTCAAGGGTCTAGCGCAGGTCGTTAACGCCATGTACGACCGGCGTGATTCCACAAAAATGAGAGCGTGGTGCCTGCGGGCGCTCGTGATGTGCTGCTGTGTCGGTATCGCAAGCGCGGGCTATGGCGAAAGTGCCTATCCCCCAAACAATCCGGCGCAGAGCGCTGACAAACGAGATGTAGAACATCAGTTGCGCCAGCTCAAACAGGCACTGATGACCCTTGCCATGGACCAAAAGGCACGCGTTGCCGCAAGCGGTTGGACTGACCGAAACGGCGCATTAAATGAAGATCTAATGGTGTTTAGCGGTTTGGCGTTGGAAAAGCTGCGCCCAATCGTTCGTCGAAACCGTTTTGGCGTGGAAACCACGGAATTGGTATATGCAGCTGAGACATCGGACGAAACTTGCGGGGCGGCACCGATTCGGATGCAGCGTTTGGGTTTGACGGTGACGGTAGAGCGGCAGGGCCCAGCGGATGGCGAAAATATGGCGCGAGCTGCGGCAAGCTTGCTGCAGCAGCGTATTCATGCCGAAGTTGCTCAAAGCAATCTGAGCAATGTCGGCGCGGTTCTGACTACCGAGCCGACTCAATCCTCCAGAAAGTCTACCTATCTGCGTTACATGACGGCTTCTCCGGCAAGTTCGCAAGATTTGCATTTGGATTTGCAGGTACGAACAGCTGAACGTAAACCACTACTGCACCGCTATGGTCTGGTGGAGCGGGTGCGACCGGATAAAACGCTGGAAGTGGGGCTGAACCTGATGGCACAGGGGGTTGTGGTCCTGTCGTTGCAAACCGACGTGCTGCTGCCGTCAAGCAGACAATCAGCGAATGATCAATTGGCTTGGTTGGCGCTGCCGCAAGTCACCAAACAAGGCCTGGTCGATTGGTTAGACGAGGTGTTACCGGATATTGCTCAGGCGGTGAATTGTTACGGCGAGTCAGGTCTGGCCATTGCTGCCAACGCCAGTGAAATGACGCTGCTTGGTGGTCGGGATGCAGGGGTATACCACGGCCAGCGCATGGCCATCTTGCCCACCAGTCGTCGCTTGAGTGTTCGTGGTTTGGAGCAATCCCTCACCGTTGTCGGTTTGGCCGAGGTCACAGAGGTTGGGCCTCGAAGCGCGACCTTAACCATGTATGCTGGACCCAGTCGAAACGACTCCGCAGATATGATGGCCGTACCCATTGCAGCATTTACCCCTTAACCTGCGCAGAGAGAGGAAAATAATCATGCTCAACCGCCACGAACTCTTTCGCCGCCTGCTTCCAAGGCCATCCTTGAGGTTTTGGAGTTGTCTGACACTGATGCTGGTATTGCAGGGCTGTGCCATGGTCGGCGTTGAGTTGGTGGATAGCGCGGAGCTAGCCGAGCTAAAAACGGCCAGCACGCCAGAGCCTGAGGCGGTTGATGAGGCCGAACTCGACGACGCATTGTCTCGGATGATTGCGGACCTAGAAAAGTCGTTAGAGGTGGCAGCGGTAGAGGCAAAACAAGATGCAGTAGCTGAAGACGGCACCTATGTGGTCAAAAATGGCGACTATCTGGATAAAATCATCAACGATACTGTGGGTCAGTCGCCCTTGCGGCGGGATATCTTGCGCAGCGCTTTTGTGCGCGCCAATCCCCACGCCTTTAAGCGTTCAAACCCGAACTGGTTGCTGGCAGACAAGAAGTTGCGAGTCCCCGATGCAGACGACATCAAGAAAGTGATTTTTACCGACGAAAGTCGACGTAACAAAAACCGACGGGACGAGGCAAATCCCTATGAAGGTTGGATTCAGTACCCCTAATGCAGCGGGTACTGGGCCGGTGGCTCAATCCGCGATTTTGACGCCGGCGAATTCGGTAAACGGCAATGCCGTTAAAGGCTCCGTGCTGTTGTCCTCCGGTGTACCAACGCTGCCACAAACCGCGGCCCCGACGGCGGGACCTACGCCACCCGCCGGATCAACGTCATCAGGCGGTTTGACGCCAATGGCCCCAGCCTCAACAAGTGCTTCCGGTAGCGTTTCTAGCTTTGCGCCACTCGCAGATGCTCCAGCTACGGCAATGAAAGTGCCAGACTCCGGGCTAGGCAAAACAGCCGTTCAAAGTGCCGCTTCGGCGCTGCTAGCAGGGCAAAACACCGTACTCGCTGCCCTGTTGGCCTTGAAGGGGGCTCAACCGATGTCGAGTACCCGGCCGTCAGTTGGTGGTGCTGGCTTCGTGCCCGCGGCTACATTGCCCTCCGGTCTTTTGTTGTTGCTAAAAGACACGGTAATGCCGACGGTGGTAGCACAGACCACTCAACGATCAGGCGATGTGCGAAACGCGATACCAAGCCCCGTATTACAGTCACGACCATCCTTACCGCAGCAACTTGTAAATGTTCCAAGCGCGCCTAAGGGTACGCTACCGAATCCGCTAGGATCACAAGCCGCGGTGAAAACGCCCGAAAATCTCGCAGCTCGAGCGTCAGCTTTGCCCTCTGCCCTTCAACCTGGGAAGGCTACTTCTGCCGAAATGTCGGCTCAACATCATCAAGCAGGCGCAGGTTTAAAGGCAGATTCCGTAATAGTGAGCACTCGCTATTCTTCGAATATGATTTCGATGGAAGCGAATCTAAGGCCCACGGCTGCGATGCTTGGGTCTGATCGGCAAGCTGACTCTCCAGTCGGATCAAAAGCGGCGTTATCGCTCAGTGCCGGGTTGTCCAAGCAATCCGTACAGATTCGAACTCAGACATTACAGGCTAGCTCAATATCTGACACCCGATACCAAGGACAGCAATCTAGCGCCTCGTCCGTGCTGCCAGAGGTGTCGGCGCGCCCGTCAAGTGTAAACCCGAGCAAGGAGGCATTAGAGTATAAGCCTTTGTTGCACAGTGTGATGCAAAGCAAATCTGGAGGAACCATGCTCAGTCCAGAAGGCCTCAATATGATGGCTCGTCCCAACACGGTGTATGTTGAAGGCGCAGCTGCCGGGGTAAGAGTAGAGCCCGAACAGGCGCGCCTTTTAGGCTTGCGTGCGGGAGAGACCATTAATGCGGTGGTGACCCAGCGGCAAGACGGCAATGTGCTGCTGGTAGGTAAGCAACAGCTGCCCTTACCGGAACGAATGAACTTGCCGCCGGGTCAGGTGTCGTTGTTGGTACGCGTCATATCTGGCCAGCCGGTGCTGGCTCTCACCGACCCCGCCTTGGCGGCTCAGGTGGCAGCTGCGCACCAGCGGACAGATTCTGATGGGCGCTTTGCTCGACTGCTCAATCATATTGGCAGTTTTCACCTTTCGCGTGTGTTTAGCCCTGGCCACCTTCCGGCGTTGGCCGCCCAAGCCGGCGGACCAGAAATCCAGCGCGGATTGGCGAGTCTGCTATTGGATTCGCGCAACCTGAATAGCCGTACGCTCAGACAAATGGTTCAGAACATGGGCTTGTTTGGTGAACATCACGCCAGTCTTAATCCGGGTCAGACGGCCCCCGGCTTGAAATCTATGATGTTGGCGCTTCGGGCGTTAATGCAGGCACGGCAGATGGAGACCACTTCTCTTTCCGGTGCGATTGATGAAATTGAAGCGCGCCAGATTGACTCGCTGGCTCAGCAGGTCGCAGGACGATCCCACTACTCCTGGGTCATTCCTTTTTCAGACCAACACCCGGTGTTTATTGAACTGGAACACCACAATGGTACGGAAGCCGAAGGCACTGAGGCCCAAGAGAGCTGGACGGTGGATTTGGAAGTCGGTCTGACCGAAACCGTTTCCATGGCGGTCAATGTGCGAGTAAGTCATGAGGGCATATTGGTGCTGCGGCTGTGGTTGCCCGAGCCAACGTTTTATCGCTTGGCCGAAGCTGGAAAAGCCGAGTTGGAAGCCATGCTCAGCGGCCAGGGTCTGAGTCTGGGTGGACTGACCATCTATCCGGTGGCGCGCGATGCCGGCAGCGTGAACTACCGCCAACAACGGATGGGAGTCTCGATCGATGCCTAAGCGAGAGAGCCCCTTTGGGTGGACGTTGGCCGACGATGTGCTCGATCCGAAAGACCCACAGGATGGTGAGGCGAAGAAAGCGGTTGCTCTGCTGTACGATCAAGTTCGAGCGCCGGTACTCGTCGCCAAGGGACAGGGCGTTTTTGCTGAAGAAATCATCGAAGTCGCGAAGGCCGCCGGTGTCCATCTGGCGGAAGACCCGGTTTTGGCGGAAACGCTGTCTTATTTGCAGCTACAGCAGGAGATACCGGAAGACGTGTACGTTGCGGTAGCAACGGTGCTGGCGTGGGCTTATTGGCTCAAGGGCGAAGCGCCCCAAGTGCTGACGGAACGCTAGGTCCCACGTTAACGCTTACGTCGCATGCGGCCCATCTTGTCGTAGAGAGCGCTGTGATTGTCTGCGCTTCGCTGAGTGAGAGAGGAGAGAACCGTTCGTACTACTTCGAGCTGGCGTTTGAGTAAAAGGTCATTACGAATATGTGCCTCTTTGCATTCGTTAAGCAGGGTCCTGGCTTCGTCCCATAACGGGTCAGACATGCTTACTTCGATAGCCGGTGACTCGGGCGCTTCACTCGCAAGCTCCGGTGGCCACTGTGCTTGAATGGACTGAAGCAGTTCAACTTTTCGTTGTTGCACAGTCTCGAGGTGATCAAGGTTTTTTTCGGTCAGGGCAATGAATTCTTCTTCTAGAGAACTCTTGAGCTGATTGCCGAGCGTCAGGATGTCGCGGATTAAAACGGCGTCAGTCATTGCGGGTAACGAAGGCTTTTTTGGAGCGGGTTATATCAGCCGCTCGAGCTCGGCGAAGTTTTCAGCAATACGGCGCGAATCCAAGGGAAACGAACCGTCCTCGATCGCCAGCTTCATTTGCTGCACTTTGGCTTCGTCGAATGTAGCGCTCTCGCTGGAACTAATCTCATTGCTCAGTTTGACTTCAACGCTGGCCGCTGGTTCTTGAGTTGCTGGCGTGGAGCCCGTCGCACCGGTATCTGTAGCTGTCGTCGCACCAGCGGTTCGCGCGCGATTTGCTGTGACGGAATTCGTGTTAATACTGTCAACCATGATGCACCTATCTTCAAATGGGCTTTGCACTTAAGCGCCGCCTGAGCTTTTTTATGACCCCCCATCAAAAAGCAATTTACCTGTACGATCTATAAATCGGGTATCCGACGAGAAACTTTAGCGATGTTTAATATATATATCAAATGTTTACGGACGGCCTTCTTGCCTCAGAGCCGGCCAGCACTGCGTGCCGTACCCATGCCAGTCACGATGGCAGAAACGCGTCGATTGCTGCCAGGATTGCGCAAAACGATCTGGTCGCCCAAATACCCATCCTGTAGTGCGACCAGTTCTGATGCGATCCGAAAGTGCTTGCCCAGTGACTCAACGTCAACCGATTGGCCGCGCTTGATGAGCTTGGCCTTAGCTAAGTCACGCTTGCGAAGAATGTCGCCGGGATGAAGAAGCCGGTTGGCTGCTAGCATGGATAAACCCTCAAGTGAGCGTACGGCATCGTGGGGTATATCAATTGCCCGTTCTCGGATTGCCATGTGTTCGCGGGTTACGGGACTGCGCGAGGGCACGGCTTGGGTGAGTACGACCACCTGCTGGCCCACCGCCAAATCCGATTGGACCAATATTCTCCCCGGTAGCAATTGGCGTGCCGCATAATAGTTCCTACCTTGCAGCTGCGTAACAGCGTTTTGCGGCGAACGGTGTGCGAGGGCCAGTTCTGTTACAAAGGTATTCGACGTTAACTTTTCACCTTTCTTCACGGCGCGTGCCAGAGTGAATACTTGGACCGTCGGCTGCGCTTGCTTTCCAGCGGCTATGTTTTCCATAGGGCGCCGACCGCGAATTCGGCGCTGCCAGTTTTTGTCCGGACACCGAACATCCACTGCGAGGCTGGCTGGTGCCGCGTCTAACGAGATGAGGTTCATGGGATCGACTATAAAATTCGAACAATCTGGAATCGCTAGGCGCTTGTCTGCCAGAGCGAACTCATAAGTTGGATTGAAGCTATCACCGGTGGTTTTGAGTTTGCTCGACCAACGATTTAGCGCGTCTCGTAGGCTCGCCTTTCGGCTATCGGTTGTCGCTCCTGAACTCAGCGCCTGAGTTTCTGCGTGGACGCAAGCGGCAGCGGCGAATAGAAGCGCAGACAGCCCACGAAAAATGGCTGCCGCCAAAGACGAACGCCCTGATGACTTTTTGACACTTTGGCTGGTATTTGGATACATGCAAGGGAGTGTGCAATAAAGGTGCCAGTCTGGGTCCCGAGCGTGGATCGCGCGTGAGATGTCAGAAGGGATCGAATCTGCCAGTGCGCGATTAAGATAGGCGATCCCACCTCTTTGTGGAGGTGGAAAGAAAGCCTTAAGTGCGGAAGGGCTTAATTTCCAAGGGCTGTCGACTTTGACAAATGACCCCTCTCGGCAATCTGACGAAATGCTGACACCTCTTGTCGAGCGGCAACCGTAGGCAAAAACCGGAAGCGATAGGCCGGTTATTTCTTGCCGCACAGAGAGAAAATCCTCCAAAACGGCCATAAATCAACGTTTTCAGGTCGAATCCGGCTTCATACCAAAGTTGGCACGCCAATTGCTTCCCAGAGAGCGTGACGGTAGAGGAAGTAATCCTCTTCTACTGAATCGAACGAAAGTTGCAAAACTTTAGGAAACAGACCGACATTTTTTGGAAAGGAAAAAGAGATCGTTAAATGAGCATGCTCGACAACATCTTTGGGGTTCATGAAAACGCGGTGCAGTTGCGGCAGCGACGCATTGCTTTGCTAGGTGAAAACATAGCAAACGCAGACACCCCCAACTACAAAGCAAAGGATCTGGATTTTAAGGCGCTGATGAACAACGAACGTTCGATGTCGACGCGTCGCACTCATGACATGCACATAGACCACGCCGGGAGTAGTAAGAACGGCCTGATCTATCGTGTTCCAAATAACCCGGCCGCTGATGGAAACACAGTCGAACTGAATTTCCAGCAAGCCGAGTTTGGTAAGGAATCAGCACGTTACACCGCAACGCTGCAATTTCTGGAAAACAGAATTGGCGGTGTTCGTAGAGCGCTTCGCGGCGAATAAAACAACTTTAACAGGGTAGATTAATCATGGCTCTTTCAATAAATACCAACATATCTTCTTTAACTGCACAGCGTGCTATTGCTGACTCCAAAAATGACTTGGAAACCGCGATGGAGAGGCTATCAACCGGGTCTAAGATCAACAGCGCATCGGATGATGCGGCCGGTCTTGCGATGACCCAGCGGATGACGGCGCAAATAAAAGGTTTGAACATGGCAATCAAAAATTCCAGTGACGGAATTGTCATGACGAAATCCATTGAAGGCGCCATCGCGGAAGTATCGGATATGCTGCAGCGGATGAGAGAGCTGTCGATTCAGGCGGCAAACGGAACGAACAGCGCGTCAGACAGATCGTATCTGCAAGACGAGGTGAACTTGCTGATTCAGGAGGTTACCCGCGTATCGGCAAACACCCGTTACAACGGCTCCCTTATCCTTGACGGCACGTTCATTAATAAGCAGTTGCAGGTAGGCATCGAAGAGGGAGAACACATTACCTTCTCCGTGGATTCGGTTGCAGCAAACCAGATTGGCGCTCATACGCTTGTAGGAAATGGCGTGAATCCTGAAACGCCGGGAGCGACAGCGCCGATAAATCCGATAACGACTGCGGAAGATATTGAAATTTTTGGTTACTTAGGAACAAAGGTAATTGAAGCCTCAACAGAGGACACCGCAAAGGAAACAGCTATAAAAGTTAATCTCTCGTCGTCTGATACAGGTGTGCGAGCCTATGCAAAAACTTTTGCTGCTCTGTCTTCCGGAGACGCTACGGCACGAACATACAACATTAAGATAAATGACTACCAAACTGGCAACTTTGTTATCTCTAGCACCGACGTTAATGATGCGGTCGAGGCAATTAACAGAATCTCCGGGGCCTCAGGCGTTACGGCTAAAGCTGAGAACAACAAAGTAGTGCTGTTTGATTCGGATGGCGACGACATACGAATTGAAAACACAAAAATTGGATCGGAATTTGTAGACCTGGTTGTCGAGAAGCTCGGTGAAGATGGCTTGGTTTCAAACGTGATCGGGCAGCCGGTTCGGTTGGGACAAGGCGCGACCTCCACGAATACTCTCGCTACTTTTACTCAGGCAACAGGAACTCTTACAAAGTATGCCAGCAAGGAGCATTCGATATCCGATGGTACGACGACAATTAAATTCACCGCGGACGCTGATCCTACAGCCGCCGAGCTTCAGGCCGGCTTTAGGGCGGCGACAGGATACGACAGTTTCAAGTATGACATTGGAATATCTGGCACAACAATTACCTATACGGCGCGTGAGCCTGGGGTGATCCAAACAGCCGAAAAGCCAATCCTCACTGCTGATGCCGCTGTTGATGATGAAGGCGCGCTAACTGATGGGACTGCGGGCGCATCGGCGGACGCGACACGGGTCAGCGGAACGCTCAAGTTTGTCTCGGCAATGTCTTTTTCAGTAGAGCAAGCTGGCGATGGAGCTGATCACGCCACGACGCCGAAGGGATATTTCGATACAGGCTCACAAACAGCAACGCTGATTGACCTAACTCAGGTCAAGATTAGTACCGAGGCCGGTGCAAGTGATGCGATTTCCATCATTGATGCAGCTCTAGACAAAGTAGCGCAAATGCGATCGGACCTTGGTGCCGTCGAAAACCGCATGGAGCACACGATCTCCAACCTCATGAATATTGCGGAAAAAACAGCAGACTCTCGCTCTCGCTTAGAAGACGCGGACTTTGCGCTGGAATCAGCCCAATTGGCAAAAAACCAGGTTCTGCAGCAGGCAGGCACCTCAATGCTCAGTCAGGCGAATCAGATGAGCCAACTAGTGATGGAATTGTTGCGCGGATAACTCGCTAGATCGTTCGGAGTAGATAAATGAGTTTAGACAGAATATTCGGTGTGGCTGGTGGCGCAATGGACGCGCAGGTTATACGAATGAACTTGGCGGTTTCGAATATAGCCAACGCGGAGGTAACCGAATCCTCTTCGGAAGAGGCTTATCGAGCAAAGCGTCCAGTATTTGAAACTATTCTTGCCAACGAGGTGGATGCGCGGCGAGGGGAAACTCAAGGCGGGGTTCGCGTGAGGCAGATCGTAGAAGATCAAAGCACTACGCCAGCGACCTATGATCCAGGCCACCCGAAAGCCAATGACGAGGGGTTTGTTTATTTGTCGAACGTTAATCCAATGAATGAACTTGTCGAAATGACGGCTGCGGCCCGCTCCTTCGAAAGCAATATTGAAGCAATGAACACGGCGAAGCAGTTGATGATGCGCACCGTTGAGCTGCTTAAGAAATAGGCATGGTTATGAATGATTTGAATATTGGCGGCATCCGAACGTTAGCAGATTTGCGCGCGGATGCAGCGGCACCGAAGCCTGAAGCAGATCTCGATCGAAATGCTTTTCTGCGCCTGTTTACGACGCAATTACAGAATCAAAATCCTTTAGATCCGATGAAGAATGAAGCGTTCGTTGCCCAGCTAGCTCAGTTTTCTAGCTTAGAGGCGACCACGCGGATGTCGGATTCGCTTGATCAATTTGTGACGACGCAGTCCAGCGAAAAGATCATGCGCGGCGCATCCTTGATTGGAAAGAATGTTTTCGCCTCTGGTGCAGTGATGCGTCAGGACGGTGGCAAGGCTTTAAGTGGTTACGTCGATCTTGATCAAGTGGCGGACAACATACGTTTAAGCGTACTGGATGCACGCACCGGTCAAATTGTTAACTCGATGGACTTAGGGCCGCATGTTGCGGGCGAGGTTGGCTTCGACTGGAACGGCGGAAACTTTGATGGCGAGGCAGCGCCCGCTGGGAACTATGTTTTCCAGGCAGAAGTGTTCAATGGAAATAAATCCCGAGGATTACCTGTTTATGGTCAAACGCGCGTGCAAGGAGTTTCTTTTAACGGCGAATTAGGGCAAGTGCTGGTAGAAATCGGCGACGGCCAGACCCTAGCGTTGTCTGAAGTCACACGAATATCAGAATAATCAACGTTAAAAATACGCTCGCTTAAGAGCAAGAAAAAAGCGAATTGGAGAACAGTAAATGTCATTTTATACCTCATTAACTGGGTTAAAAGCTGCAACGACCGAGCTGGCGTTGACGAGTAACAACATTGCGAACGTTGGTACTAGCGGGTTTAAAAAGTCTCGGGCCTCGTTCGGCGACATCTTTGCCACGTCACCCTTGCAGAAGTCGACAGCGGTGGTAGGTCAGGGCGTGTCGCTGAAAGAGGTTAGGCAGGAGTTCTCTCAAGGCAACGTGGAGTTCTCGTCCAACACGCTGGACTTGGCTATTTCTGGCGAAGGGTTTTTCCCCCTTAAATCCGCGGATGGATTGACGGATATCTACACTCGAAACGGTAGCTTCGTGTTGAACGAACAGTTCAACGTGGTCAACTCCTCTGGACAAGCATTGCTTGCCGCGGCGGTTGACTCCTCTGGTAAGGCCGACTTGGAAAAACTTAGCCGCTTAGCGATTCCGGTTTCTACATCCGGCCAGGCAACAGAGACCTCGGAAATTCAACTTGCGTTGAACTTACCTTCTGACGCTGAAGTGATAGACGCACCGTTCAATCGGAACAACCCGGCGACCTACAATAAATCTACGGCGTTAAGCGTATACGACAGCGGGGGTAACTCTTATCTGGCAACGATTTACTACGTAAAGACAGCGAACGCGACTGCAAACTCGCCTACTAACAAATATCAAACCTACGTATTCGTTGGAGATGACCAGGTCAATCCGGCGCTTCAGCAGGCCACGGATGATAATCAAGAGCGGCTGTACGTGAATAAATATGGGGTGTTAAAGCCGTTCTCTGAGGTTGAGGATTTGCTGGTTAACCGTAAGACCCAAAAATTCTCCTTGGACGATTTAACTGACGTGCGGACATCAGTTCCAGCAACTGTGGAGGGGGCGAAGCTTCCAAACGATCTGACAGCTGATCAAGGCTACAACTTTAGTACGGCTGTTTCGGGCGGCGCATTCACCGCAGCGCAACTTAAAAACTTCATGACTGTCGACGTAGACAACTCAGGAAATCCAGCGACAGTGGATCTGTCTTCGTTGGCATCAGACAACCGAAATTATACGGGCGTTGAATTAGCAACAATTATCCAAAACCAACTGAATACAAAATTTGGTGATGAGCGCTTCTTCGATCTTTCAACTGGAAGTTCGCGCACTTTTAAAGTGAACTTTACAACGGGAGGCGCTACGACGGTTGCTTCGGTGGACCTTGGCGCTACATTCGACACAGATGCGAAAAAATTGGCGGCCACAACAGGGCAGGTAGTTGCTGCGATACAAGCGAAACTTAATGCCGCAACGAGCGCCGGCGGCCTTGGCGCGGATAAGGTCAAGGTATCTTACGATTACGCGACACGAGAATTTTTATTCAAACCTACTTCCTCGGGCGACGCCGTTGCCTTGAGCTCCTCGGCAACGAACAATTTATTCAAAACGTCGCCAACCCTAGCCGCTGTAGATTCATCTGGTTCATATGGACAGACCGTAACTCCAAACGGGGAGTTACAGCGTGTTGCTAACGAGCAAAGGTATGGTATCAAAGTCGCATATGACGGAGCGAAGCAAACCTTTTCGTTTTCGTCAGGAACTACGGGCGATACCTCGCAGGTAGATATTAATTTTTCAGTGCCAACCTTCAATGGTACGACTGGCGTGCCTACCGGAGCAGTTGACAGTGATGGGAACAAAACGCTTCAAGCGAATTTACCCAGTGCGTCGTTTATGGGTTTCGAGGTGACGGGTACAGCTGACTCGCTATATTCGGAATTACCATCAGATGAAGCTGTTCGGGGAGTTGTATCGCTACCTGCGGTTAGCCAGGGCTCATCCATCGCAGTAAACGTAAACAACAACTTCTCCGTAGACGCCTCGAATAACACCTTCGTTGTTTCGGTGGATGATGTGAAAGGCACGCTAGTGTTGCCGACTGGCTCAGGTTACACGCTGGACAGTTTTATCGTAGAGCTGGAAAAAGGCATCAACCAACTGGCTTCCGAGAATGGAAGTTCTGTGTCCGGTGTGTCTGTCGAATACAATTCGGAAACGAACGGCCTTGTATTTACCTCAGGCACGACAGGGACCGATTCATTTATCAAAGTTTCTGGATCGGCTACTTGGGGCCTGGCCAATATTGGATCCGGTCGTGGTACGACAACGACTTGGATCAAGCCTTCTCAGTCCGCCGATACGGTCAACGGTGTATCGGTGAATAAATACATTGACGAATTTGGTGTTGAAACGGCGAGCGCCGACGGCTTCTCTACGCTTCCTGAATGGTCACCGATATTCTTGGATAAGGGTGAATTGACTTTTGATACATCGGGTAATTTGGTGTCTCCAACGGGCGGCGCCCAATTGGACACGGTGTTCCTAGCCGGTGGTCGAGGTGCTTTGAACCTGAGTATCGACTATACCGGAACAACCCAGTTCTCACAGGCCTTCGCAGTAAAGGCGCAGTCTCAAGACGGATCGCCTGAAGGCGACCTTGTCGGCGTAGACATTGGTGACGATGGCTTGGTTGTGGCGAGTTACTCCAACGGCTCCCAGGAGTCACTCGGAAAAATTGTGCTGACAACCTTTGCAAGTAATGAAGGCTTGCGCCAAAACGGGGACAGTTCCTACTTATCCTCTGCTAAATCGGGTGCAGCTGCATTTGGTGAGGCGGGTACGGCTGGATTTGGAACGATTCGTGCCGGTGCCCGGGAGCGTTCTAACGTAGATTTGACTACGGAGCTGGTTGGTCTAATTACAGCCCAACGAAACTTCCAGGCGAACGCCAAGGCGATTGAAACATCATCCGCCCTGACGTCGGCCATTATTAACATCCGAAGCTAGATGATTAGTAATGGATAAAGGTATATACACCGCGGTGGGCTCTATCAATGCCCAGCGCCTGCAAGAGACCAACGCAATCCATGAGCTTGCGAACGTTTCCACCGTCGGCTTCAAAAAGGCTTATCAGATTGCTCTGCAATCATATCGGGTGGACGGGGATGGCTTCAAAACACGCTTTTTGGCGGCAAACGCTCCTAGCGGTGTAGTGAATTTAGCTCCCGGCAGCCGTATTGCTACAGGGAATGCCTTGGATATCTTCATGAACGATAAGACGCTTTTAGGCGTCCAAAATGAAGATGCTCAGGTTGCCTTTACGCGCCGTGGCGATATACGCGTCAATCAGAACGGCGAGTTGGCTTTAGTTACAGGGCAGCTCGTGCTGGACGACGGGGGTGCCGCCATCGTACCTCCGGCTGATCAAATACTGAGTATTTCAGACGAAGGCGTGGTTTACGCCGTTGATCCAGAGCAGGAAGTAGCAGAACCACAAGAGGTTGCTCGCTTAATGCTCCGCGACGCCAGTGGCGTATCCATGGAAAAAATGGAAGACGGACTATTTAAAGTTCTTGGGCAGCCAGCCGGAGACTTTGAAACGGGCCCGAACCCGGTGTCGATCTCAAGCGGTCAGTTGGAAGGAAGTGCGGCCAACGCAATGGAAACCATGGTCAAGATGATGAACGGCGTTCGTTCCTTCGAGATGAAGATGAAGTTGGTCAAAGAGCTGGGAGATTTAGGCGACTCCAACAACACACTGATGCGACTTGGTTAATTTGTCAGATTAATCGGGTGACACGATGAACAACAGACGATCTACAACGGATTGTCAAGACGGATGAGGACAGACTATGGATGCTTCTTTGTGGGTTGCTAAGACTGGGTTGAACGCCCAGCAAACGCGCATGAGCGTGATCTCTAATAACTTAGCTAACGTCAACACTAATGGCTTCAAACGAGATCGAGCCGTTTTCGAAGATTTGCTCTACCAGAACATTCGCCAAGCCGGCGGTCAGACCGGAGCAGACACCAACGCGCCGAATGGTTTTATGTTGGGCACCGGTACTCGCATCGTGGCGACAGAAAAAATGCAGGGTCAGGGCAACATGATTGCTACGGAAAATGCCTTAGATTTAGCCGTTGAAGGACCGGGACTTTTCCAGATATTGCAGCCTGATGGCACCGTTGCCTACACCCGTGATGGTAGCTTTAAGCTTTCCCAGGACGGTGAGCTGGTGACCAGTTCCGGCTATCTGCTGCAGCCACAAATTGTGATTCCTCAGGAAGCGGCAAGTATAACGGTAGGTACTGATGGCACGGTGAGCGTCGAATTAGCGAACGGTGGCGGTAATCAGCAAATAGGCCAAATACAGATCGCGCGTTTCGTCAATGCATCAGGCTTGGAATCACTGGGACAGAATTTGTTTCGAGAAACCCAAGCCAGTGGGCCACCTATTGTCTTGGTTCCTGGTGAACAGGGCGCGGGCAGAGTGGCGCAGGGCATGCTTGAGGCTTCCAACGTTAACGTTGTGGAAGAGCTCGTTAACATGATCGAAACCCAGCGAGCCTATGAAGTGAACTCCAAGGCGATATCGGCTGTGGATTCCATGCTTCGCTTCTTGAATAACAACTTATAGGTCATATCGTGGTCTACCTTAAACCAATAAGTTTTGTTTTGTTTAGCTTGGTAATGGCGTCAGCCTGCACCGCTCCACAAATAACGCCGATCCTGAAAGAACAGGCATTTGAGCCGGTAACGCCCGTGATGCCAGCTGAGGTCACAACCGTAACGGGCTCCATTTTTGCCGACAGTAACGCGCGTTATCGCTTTGGCTTTAAAAAGAATTTTCAGGTCGGGGACATCATCACGGTCGTGCTCACTGAAGCGACTCAGGCTCAGCGCCAGAGTGGAGTAGAGACGACTCGTGAAGGCACAAATAGTCCGTTAAAGGCACTCCAAGGCGCCTTCGCCTTGGACAGTAACCGATTCAAGAGGGCGGCAAAGGCCATTCCCTTCGATGATTTGACCGTTGAATCCAAGGGGTCGGGTACAGCCAACCAAGCGGCGTCTTTGAGCGGGGCTATTGCCGCGACGGTGATACAAGTGCTGCCGAACGAAAGTTTACTTATTAAGGGCCAGAAGCGCCTGACGCTTAGCGAGGGTAGCGAGACAATTCAATTGCTGGGCTTGGTCGACCAGCGCGATGTCCAGCCGGACAACACCGTGCTGTCGTCACGCTTGGCTAACGCTCGTATCTCTTACGAGGGATCCGGAGACCTGTCCGCTGTCGCCAAGGTGCCGTGGGGCACCAATCTTGTTAATAAAGTGTGGCCATTCTAATGATTTTTATACGAGTTAATTTCTGGGCCTTAGTTATGTCCTTAGTCATGCAGCCCGTTTTGCTTAACCAAGCAGCGGCGGACCGCATCAAGGACCTTACCTCAGTGGCCGGTGCGCGCCCTAATCAGCTGATCGGCTACGGACTAGTCGTCGGTCTGCAGGGAACCGGTGACAAAGATAAAATTTCCTTCACTGCACAAAGTCTAAAGAAGGTTCTTGATCGCTTAGGCGTGGATGTCGACGGACCGATTTCAAATTACGATTTGTTTAGTCGAGGCGTCGCGAATCTAGCTTACGACAAGTCCAAACTCGACAATGTGGCTTCCGTGCTTGTAACAGCAACGTTGCCGCCGTTCGCAAAACCAGGCCAGTCGGTAGACGTGAATGTCGCGACAATTGGCTTGGCGACAAGTTTGCGCGGTGGAAACCTGATACTTACTGAGTTACGTGGTGCAGACGGCCAGATTTATGCGTTGGCGCAGGGCCCGTTGACAACGACAGGCATTGAAGTGAGCGCGGCAGGTTCTGAAATCAGCATCGGAGTGCCGACAACAGCTCGAGTGCCTAATGGTGCGCTAGTGGAGCGAGCCGTCGAAACTCCTTTTGGTGAATCAGAGTTTGTCGTCCTAAACGCCCATCAAACCGACTTTACGACGGTAAGTGCGATATCGGATGCAATTAACGAAAAATTTGGCGTAGGCACCGCGAATGCGCTAGATGCCCGATCGGTCGCTGTGCGAGCGCCCCAAAGCCTGCCCGAGCGAGTTGGATTTCTGAGCATGGTCGAGAATATTGACGTCATTCCAGGAGAGCCTAAGGCTCGGGTTGTTGTGAATTCCCGCACGGGCACGGTTGTGATAAGTCGAACGGTAAAGGTGACAGCGGCTGCAGTAACACAAGGCAGCTTGTCGGTTTCCATTGCGGCAACAAACGAAGTTGTTCAGCCGCAAGCTGGCCTGTTCGGTGGCGACGGTGAGGCAGTAGAGGTGCAAAACGCTGACATCGAAGTAACCGAAGAAGTGAACCCTATGTTCCTATTCCAGCCTGGCGTCGATCTGAGAGATATCGTAGAAGCGGTGAATCAAGTGGGCGCAAGTCCTTCTTCCCTAATCGCTATTTTGGAAGCGCTGAAAAGCTCGGGCAGCCTTCGTGCTGAACTGTTGGTGATCTAGCTGCTATGACTGATCTAATCACGCCAGATCCACGAATGACCAATGCCCTTGACTTTGCCGGTCTTGCACAAATGCGTGCAGGTGCCGCTCAGGGCGAAGAGAAGGTCACGAAAGAAGTTGCGCAGCAGTTTGAGTCTATCTTTATCAATATGATGCTCAAGTCCATGCGGGATGCGACGGAGCGTTCTGGGTTGTTGGATTCCGAGGCGACCAAAACCTACGAGTCTATGTTCGACCAGCAAATGTCGACGGAGCTCGCTGGCAAGGGCACCTTTGGTATTGCTCAAGCTCTGCAAAACCAGCTGAATCTCAATCCGAGTAAGAGCAGTCCCGGTGAGTACGTGCCGCTTAAGCAAATTCGGAGCTATGAACTCAAGCAAGGGGAAGGCAGCTACGAACTGCAGCGTGGAGCGCGCCCCCTGACTTTTGCCAAGGGTGATCTATGACAGATCTTCTTTCCATCGGCGGCTCTGCGGTTCGAAACAGCCAGCTGGCGTTATCGGTTGTTAGTAACAATATTGCGAACGTCAATACTGATGGCTATGTGCGACAAGATTTAGATTTGCAGGAGGGACTGCCCACAAAGAATGGCCTGTTCTATTTAGGCAGCGGTGCGATCGCTGACGGTGTGCGCCGGTCTTACGACGGTCAAGTGGAATCCTCGCTGCGCACAAGCATTAGTGACCTGCAGGCGCAGTCGCCTTTGATCGAGAACACCGAGCGCTTGATCAACGTATTTGGCAACAAAAATGCCTCGTTGACTCCAGCTCTAGGCAGCTTTTTTGATAGTCTGCGCGCGCTGAGTGTTGATGCGTCTTCAGAGGCCCTGCGTAATCAGGTGCTAAATGAAGGGCAAACTCTGGCTGCTCGCTTTAATGGTCTTGCGACCCAGCTGGATAGCCTTGATCTGGAAACCCGCAAAGTCGCAGAAGATCGCGTCGCTAAATTTAATTTGCTGACAGAGCAACTTGCCGGGATTAATGCCGGTTTGCAAAAGGCATCCGACGTCGCCAAACAGCCAGCCAGTTTGCTCGACAGTCGCGATCAGATACTCCGGGATATGGCTCAAATCGCCCGCGTTTCTGTACAAGAGCAGGCTAATGGGACTGTTACAGTGAGCATTGGTGCAAGATCAACAACCGCCGCTGTCGTTGATGGCCTCAAGTCGGTGCCAATAGGCATCAATTTCTTGTCGGGCTCGCCGAGCCGGTCGGAGCTGCAGCTCGACCCCTTTAATAATCCGGTAAATCTCTCTGGCCTCATTGGTGGTGAATTGGGCGGTGTACTGGGCTTTCGTGATCAAATGCTGGCACCGGCAATGGCCCAGCTGGACGATATCGCTGTGACTTTCATGAGCGAAATGAATGCTGCTCATGCCAAGGGCATGGATATGGCAGAGCAGGCGGGAGCCCAGCTCTTTAGCGCCTCTCCGGAGTTTGTTGTCGATTACAGCATGGCGAACGCAAGCACAACGATAAGCATTAATGTCGATGAACAGGCGGATGCTAATCTGCGTCCGTTAGACCTTGCCTATGACGCGCCAAATACACGTTGGGTTGCCGAAGACACCCTTTCCGGTATTCGTTACGTGTCGAGCGGTTCGCCCCAGCAAATTGCGGTCAACGGTTTAACCATCAGTTTTAGTGGCCAGGCTCAGGCCGGGGACGTCCTCAGTATCAGCGGCGAGTATCGGGCGGCACGAAGCATCGCTATGGCTATCGAAGACCCAAAGTCCCTCGCTGCAGGGGACCTGTTTCGTGTGTCGCAAAGTGTTTCGAACACAAGTGACGCCAACGCCCGAATTCGTCTCATTGAGAATGGTGTCGCTGAAGGCTCGATCTCTAATTTGGACGCGTTGTTAGTTAACAACCTTAACATTGATGCAGCATTAACGGTTTCTGCGAGCTATTCGCTAGCAAAAATGACCGTTCCGGCGGGCACTTCAAATCTCCAGCTCAGCATGAGTAAAAGCACAAGCAGTGATGCGGAATTACAGGTGTTCACTCGCGATGGCAGACACCTGTTTGGCAGTGCGCTGACAGATGCCCAACAAAGCGTGATGTTGAGTCAACAAAATGGCTTCGTGTCGGGCAGCACCTATAGCGACAGCTATCTCAACGGTGCCGCCAGTTACAAGGGTCTGAGCTGGTCCATGGGCAGTAGTGCTAAGGCAGTGATCGATAGGCTGGACGACGGCAGTTCAGTGGTGACCGCGGAAGCACTTGTGCGTGGGGGCGCGTTGCCTAGTTTAACAAACAGTGGGTCCAGCAAGATGACCGTTGTAGCCGCTGGGGCACTGAAACTGGATGGTGCGGCTCTGCCGAAGCTTGAAATCGCAGCGGGAGCAAGCTTAACGACCAGTGCAGTCGCCAGTTGGCTTAATGCTGCTATTAGCTCTTCAGGTCTTTCATTAAGCGCCGCCGCACAAAATGAAATTCGTATTCCAGTGAATGAAATTTCGACAACGACAGGGTCGTTGGCGATCAACGGCGTCAGCATTCATAACGCGACCGCGATCGAAAGCACCGCCGCTCTCGTTAATAGCATTAATGCCAAAACCAGTAATACGAATGTTGAGGCGTGGCTAGATTTTGACGGAGCTTTGATCCTATCGAACACGGCTGGAAATGAGCATAAAACAATATCCTTGGGGAGCAGCAGTGCAGTGTTCACCAACTTATCTGGTGATATTCAGGCAGGTATCGCGATCACTGCCACCCGAAGAGCAGGCGATACCAGCGACCGCACGGTTGCACTGACATTGTCGGAAACAGGTAGCGCATCCGATCTGGCAAAACTGGGCTTTGCGACAACCTTAGAGGTGCCCGGAACGCTTAGCGAAGACCTAATCGTCTTTACCACGGGTTCGTTGAGTAATACGGCAGCGTTAAGCGCAAGCTACGAAAAAGGCAGCTCCGATCCGTTGAAACTGCGGTCTTCGCCTTTGCAAATAAATTTCACATCTGATTCCACCTATCAGATTACAGATACTCAGACCTCGACCGTCCTGGCCGAGCGCTCGTATGTAGCGGGCCAGGCGATTCAATATCAAAACCTGCAGGTGACACTAGATGAAGCGCCGCGGTCAGGTGACACTTTTAGCATTGACAATAATAGTGACGGTTTTGGTAGCAATGAAAATTTGCTGCGTTTGATTGATATCGAAGCGGCTAAGGTTCTAGGCAATAACAACACGCTCCACGAATCCTATCTTGGGCTACTCAACCAGGCTGGTGGCACGGCCCGACAGGCACAAGTGACGCAAGAAGCCATGCAAGTCGTCTACGAACAAGCCAATGAAGCCCGTGACAAAGTCGCTGGCGTTAATCTGGACGAAGAAGCCGCTAACCTAATTCGCTTTCAACAGTCTTATCAGGCGTCCGCGCGTTTGATGCAAACCGCCAATCAACTGTTTGATGTGATTCTGAGACTGTAAGGGAGATCTTGATGAAAATTTCTACTGCATTGAGCTTCCAGCGCTCTCTTAACACGATGCAAGAAACTTCTGCGCAAGTAGCGAAAACGCGTGAGCAGTTGGCCACGGGCAAGGAGATCGTGCGACCCAGTGATGACACAATTAAAGTCAGCACAATTGAAAACCTTGACCGAGCGATTGCAAAGGAAGACACCTATCAAACGCTGATGGGTCAATTGAAAGAACGATATCAGCTTGAAGAAACTGCCCTCACAAATGGATCGGATATTTTAGTCCGGGTGAAAGAGCTGGCCTTGCAAGCAGCTAACTCCACACTGTCTACTAAGGATCGCGAGATCATCGCGGTGGAAGTTCAAGGTCTACGCGACGAGTTGCTAAGCATTGCAAATACCCGCGACTCAGCGGGAAATTCCGTTTTTGCGGGTGGTAATACCGAATCTGTGGCATTTCAAACTCAGGACGATGGTAGCGTTTTGTATCAGGGCGATGCGCGCCAGACACTGGTAAGCGTCAGTGACGAGCGCCAGTTGGGAAAAAATCGAAATGGCTTAGATGTTTTTTCTTCAACGGATCGTGTCGTAGCAGGCAGGCCTGCAACGTTTACTATATCCGTAGCCAGCATGGCTGCTTTTAACGTGAATCATATACTCTCTGACGGCACAACCAGTTTAAGCTTAGATCATTCTGGCAGTAATCAACCAGCAGATGCCCAAGATTTGCTCACTGACATAACAGGCCACGAAGACTACGAGAAATTCGAATATGTCGCTTCACTGTCAGGTAATAACCTGGTCTTCACTGCAAAAAGCAACGAACCCGTCGAACCTGCTGCAGCGCCCACGTTTGGCGCCTTAACGGTTTCGGGTGCGCAGACCGGAGTTGCCGACACGACCGTTGGCGTCGGATTCTTCGCCGCGCTAGATGATTTTATCACAGGCCTGCAACATGACGATTTACCCAACATCCAGCGTGCCTTAGGAGAGGTTTCCTCGCTACACGACGGATTGGCTCTCTCGATAGGCAAGGTCGGTAGCGAGATTCAAAGTGTCGATACTCAAATGGAAATCAATTCGGATACCCGACTTCGGCTGCAGAGCATGTTATCGACTGAAGAGGATCTCGACTACGCTGAAGCGATCACCCGTTTCAATCAAGAGATGACTCGATTGGAAGCGACTCAGACGTCATTTGCCAAAGTGTCTCAGCTCAGCCTGTTCGACTTCCTTTAGTGCTTTAAGCGAGTAACTCGGTCGACAAGCCGGTAGATTGAGTAACAGATTGTGTAGGAGAAGAGGTGGTCGGCATCAAGAGTGATTCCCAACCTTTTTGCAGTTCGCAGACCAGCAGCCTAATTTCTTGAAGATCTTCCTCTAAAGGTAGCTGCATACTATGGTCCATCGAACGCTCGAGCATGCCGAAAAAATCTTTCAGGTGGCTGACCAGCTGGGAGTCGGGTAAGTCCTGAAAGCTTCGGTCTAAAAAGCGCATCAGATTTTTTGCATGACGCAATGATGTACCAGCAGAAGCGTGCCTTTGAGCCTGGGCGTTTCGTTCCGCGATCGCCAAACTATTAATCAGCGAGTCAAACAGCCAGTGAATTTCCTGCTGTTTTTCCTCGCTAAAAATCGCTAGCGATTTTATGTATTGCGCAAAATGTGACACTTGCAATCCAAATACTTTGCCTACACCTTAATATCGGAAGAATAACCAGCTTCTTTAGTCGATTTTTGAAAAACAAAGAAGAGCGCGGCGCTAGCGCCCGTTTTTCAGTTCGGTTCCTAGGTCGGACAGCTGGTGTAGCCGCTCTCAAGGCAACTGCGTGCCAGTTCGGTCGCTTTCTCTTGGATACTGGTAGAGAGCTGCATTTTGCTGAACTCCAATATAGAGTCCGCGTCTGAATAACCGTTGATTTTGCTCACCATGCCCCAGATGAAGGCTTTGAGCGGCTCCGTTTTCTCCGCCGGGTGCCCTTCCCCACCTTGGAACATAAAAGCGGTCATGAACTGGCCTTTTGCATTGCCTAGCGTCGCCGCCTCTAAAAAGTGTTCTCGGGCGCTCGCGGTGTTCTTTTTCAATCCGTGGCCTTGGTAATAGATCAGTCCGAGCATGTAGTGTGCGTCCCCCATCTGCAGATCAGCAGCGGCTGTAAAGTAACGTTTGGCCGCTAGATAGTCCTGACGCATGCCGTATCCCTGGAATGCGAGCATACCGAGGTTATGCAGAGCCTCAGGGGAATTTTGGTCGGCAGCTTTTTCATACCATTCAATGGCTCGGGTATAGCTTTGTTTAGCACCGTACCCTCGCTCGTAGAGATAGCCGATGTTGTTTTGTGCTTCAGGTGCCCCGTTTTCGGCTAAACCCTTCCAAGCGCGGAAAGCGGTAGCGTAGTGCTCTCGATCGACTGCATTGAGTCCAGCTTGGAATGGTTCGGCGTAAAGTGACGGCGCCAAAGACGAAAGCAGGATGGCCGCCAATAGCGGCCAATGTCGGTAGCGAGTGAAAGCAGGGGTTATCATTGTTGCCTCAGGCTTGCTTGAATTTGTAACACTTTATTGAAGATATCACCTTCGCTCAGCGCGCCGACCAATTTACCTTGATCCACGACAGGAATGCTCTCACCAACGAAAGTACTGGCTGTGGTCATGGCAGTATTCAGACTAGCATCTGTTGCCAACACCGTTGGATTCGGATCCAGAGCCGCTATGAGTGACGTGGCCCTGGACAGGCTGTGCACGTTAATTTTACCGATCAAGGAGCCCGTGTCATCGCATACGTAAGCTTCGGTGGCCAACGCGTCGCTCAGTGCGCGCCGCGCCTCTTCAAGGGATGCGCCATCGGACAGGCGAACGAAGTCACTACCGTCAATTTCGCTCACAGGAGTCAATGACAGCTCTACGTGTTCTTGGCCGAGACGCAAGTCGATACCACGGTCCAGTAGCTGCCGGTCGAAGTAAGACAGACCGAAAAGTCGCAGTGTTAGCACCGAGCACAAAATTACGCAGAGCATGGCGCTGAGGCCGTAGGCGTAGGAACCAGTCAATTCGATAACGATCATTATGACGGCAAGCGGTGCGCCGATGACTGCGCCCCCAACCGCAGCAATGGCGGCAACAGGCAGGGCATAACTTAAATGCGGTGCGAGTCCCATCATGACCGCCAGATAGGCAGCGATGGCTCCGGTTGCTGCCCCAACGAAAAGCGCGGGGCCAAAAACACCGCCAAAGAAACCGGTGTTCAGGCAGTAGGCGGTAACGAAAATTTTCGCGGCGAGCAAAATCACCAGCATCCCAAGAGTGAATTGGGCATCAATCATTTGATTGACCTGAGTCAGACCCAGTCCGGTGACATCGGGAAGCACAACACCAATGCATCCAACCACCAAGACGCAGCTCACTATCAGTTTGGGCATAGACCATTGAGACCGAGTGGCGAGTTCCCTGCCCTTACGGATTGCCCCCATGTAGGCCATGGCGCTGGCCGCGCTCATGACCGCGGTCATGATCAAAAAGGGAATCAGTGGCTGCAGCTCGATGGCCATGTCGGGTACAGAGAACGTGGGTTCAATATTGAAGAACGCCTGATTCGCCGCATAGGCGACGATGGATGTCACGGCTATGGGCGCGATTGCACCAATAGAGATGCGTCGCAGTAGCGCTTCGTGGGCAAACAGCACGCCGGCAATGGGTGCGTTGAAGCCGGCAGAAATGGCACCAGCAACGCCACAGGCAATAAAGACTCGGCGGTCGATCTTTATTCGAATGTACTTCAGCAGAACTTCGGTCATGGTGGCGCCAAAGTGAACCAAGGGGCCATACTGGCCGACAGAGCCGCCGCCGCTTGCCGCAACAAAGGCCGCCAATGTGGAACCCATTCCTGTGCGAATATTCAGCGGTTCGCGGCTTTGTTGAACCGCATAGATGCTATCGGCGGGTCCGGACCAAATGGTGATACCCAAAATGCGCCGGACCAATAAAATGAGGACCGCTGCGCCGGAAAGGGTTAAAAAGATGTCGAGGTTGTAGTTTGCTCCGCCAATTTGCATGGAAATCAAGCTGTCGACACGGCTGAAATTAAGGAACCAGCGCGCGCCTTCCACAAAGGTGTTGGCAACCACCGCCATTACCAGCCCCACGACGACGGCGAGGAAAAACTGGCTGGCGATGTCCACGAGGATATCGCTAAGGCGTTGTGTCTTGGTTTTATCTTCGTCTGTTCGGTTCATGCAGTATCTCCCCTGCCGCCCTGGCTTTATTATTCGTAGTTAGGGTTTTGGCTTGAACGCCATACACTCCCGCCCGTCGCTTTGCCGCACCTCGATACAGGGCAGCATGCGACTTTTGAAATTCAGTGCTCGGCACAAATAAGGAAAATTTTTGTCCCAGCTGGTGTTGAAGTGACGGCATTGCCAGCAACTGACCTTAGGTTGATCGGCTCTCAGTTCAGACATTGTCTTTTTCATCAATCTGGGTCGTTTCGCCATCAATGTCCAGCACCACCGATTGGTGATGCTGATTGGCTTTTAGCCGAGCCGTACTCTGTATGAGTTCATCCAGCGTCTCCGGTCGCAATCCCATGTCGTTGCCCATCCGCCGTAACCTGTCGATTTCGTCTTGAGTCAAAATCCCGTCCTCAAGAGCTTCGTCTACGCTGGCCTGCAATGACCTACGGCTGCTGCGTAGTTGGTCGGAAAAACTGGCGGCCAAAATACCTGATGGCAGAGCGACCATTCCGATACCTAGGATGGTGACTAGGGAGCCCAAGATCTTGCCCAGGGTTGTCATTGGAATAACATCCCCGTAGCCCACGGTAGTGAGCGCCGCCATAGCCCACCACATGGCTTGGGGGATAGAACCGAAAGTCTCGGGTTGGACGGCACGCTCGACCACGTACAGAGCCGAAGCGGCTAAGGTCAGAACGATCAACATGATCAAAAATGTCCCCGTGAGATTCTTGCGCTCGTCATAGAGAACGTTCAGCAAGATATCCAGTGAGGCAAAATAGCGGATCAGTTTAAAGACGCGGAAGAGCCGCAAAATACGAAGGAATCGTAGATCCAGTCCGGGCATCAGTACCTGGAGAAGTGAGGGCAGGAAGGCGAGTAAGTCGATAATCGACATGGGTTTAACGATGTGTCTGAGTCGCTGTCCCAGTGAACTAGATTTAGCTAAATGTGATCTATGCGCTGGGACGGGTTTCTCGATACAAACCCAAACTCTGAGCACATACTCGAGCAAAAAGAAGATGCATGAGATGAGCTCTATGGCGAAGAAGGTCTCGCTGTAGGCTTCAGCGTATGCGGGTATCGATTCCAGAATAATCGCGATTAGATTGATCGCAATGACACCAACAACCATGGAACTGATAACTACCGACGCGGGATCGGTTCGATCGTAGTGCTCTAACGCGTGGTAAAGACGGTTTCGAGTGCTTCCTAGTAAGGCCATCTGTGTTCTTCGTTAGTTTTCCACTAATTGGTATACCACGAACGCTCTTGTTGTTGTCCTACCCGTCGATGAGAATTTCGATCCGACGGTTCTCCGCACGCCCGGCGGCGTCGCTATTATCGGCCACAGGTTTGGTGTCGGCATAGCCGAAAACACTGACCCGGTTACTGTCGATATCGTTATTGGCGAAAAAGAAGTCGGCCACCGCAGCTGCCCGAGCAGCGGACAAATCCCAATTGGAATCAAAGCGCTCGCTGAATGCGATTGGGATGTCATCGGTGTGTCCCGACACCTGCACGTTGCCGCCGGCGCGAGCGACGGAATCACCCACATTTCGTAGCGTATCCGTGAAAGCCGATTGCAGTTCTGCGTAACCTGATCGGAAAGAATTAGCGGCCGACAGGCTGATTAGAATTTGGTCGCCTACTTTCTCAACGTTTGCGAGTCCTTGCTGAATTTCTGAGCTGAGATCTGCGCGTAGAATCTGATATTTGTCGTCCAGCTCTTTAGCTTTGCGTGTTTGTCTGAGCATTTCGTCTTCGCTGTCGGAAGTCAGATACTCTACCTCGAGCTCCGTTTCCATGAAGGCCTGTGATTCGGCCACCTTGGCGAAAATTTCTAGCTCTTCTCTATCGAGCTGGCCGTCATTGTTCTGAGTGCCGGTTTCGTCTCGGTCGTTGCTATCCGAGTCTTCGTTCACCGATACCGTAATCTTGCCGTCTTTCTGTTCCAGAGACACTTTGCCAGCAGCGATTTCGGTTGCGAGGGTTCTCTTTAAATTTTCAATATCTGAGAGGGCCTCTGACTTACTGACGTCAGGACGCTCCTCTAGCTCTATTTCTTCCGGCTCTTCGGTAGTCGTGTCTTCCTTAGCCTCGGTACCAGCAGGTGATTTCGTCGTTTTGTATTGCTGAGCAATAATGGTTTCGCCCATTGGCGCCTCTAAGCTGGGCTTGTTTCGTTGCACACCGAAGACCTCAGTCATGGTGCCCTCGAGCATTTTGGTAATAGAAGGGTCCGTCATTTCTGTAAACGAGAGAATCAGTACGAAAAATGCCATGAGTAGTGTTGCCATGTCGGCGAACGTGGCCATCCAGGCGGGCGCCCCGGCTTCGCAAGCAGGACACTCGAGCTTTTTCTTCTTTTTTTCTTTAGGCTCTTCAGCTTCAGCGTCGTCGGTTACCTCAGGTTGCTCAACGGCCTCCTCAATAGGCTCCTCGGTGCCATCGCTATTCTGGTCTTGGTTTTCTTCAGCCATCGACGATCACCTCGATGCGACGGTTTTGCGCGCGTCCCGCCGCGGTACTGTTATCCGCGATAGGCTCGCTGTCTGCTAAACCTGTGATAGTTACCCGACCAGGCTGCAACTGGGAGTTGTCTAATAGAAAGTTTGCTACGGATGCGGAGCGAGCCGATGATAGGTCCCAGTTAGAGCGGAACCTTTCGCTGAAAGCGACGGGTATATTGTCCGTATGCCCTTCCACTCGCACGAGGCCGCCGGTGTTGTTGACTGCATTGCCAACGCTGATCAAGGTTTCGGTGAAGCCCGGTTGCAGAGCAGCGCTACCAGAAGCGAAGCTGTCCTGCTGTCCAAGGCGAATGATCACGCTGTCTCCGTCACGCTCTACTTCAGCCAAACCCTGTTCTATCTCACTGCTGAGCTCAGCACGAATGGCTTCGTATTTGCTACTGGCTTCATCCGCGCGCCCTTCCGCAGCGGCCTCACCGGGATTTTGCCGTTTCACCAAAATGTCGCTGTTGATGTTGCGTTGGACATCGCTAACCGCTTGGGCGATATCCAAGGTTTGCTGAGAAATTCGACCGCCTTTGCCGAGGCTTTCCTCACCAGATTCACTTTGGTTTGAGGCGTCTTCGATTAATTCGACGACGATATCATCACCACTCATAGTGACAGTCACTTGACCTTGCTCTATTTCGTTTTCTAGGGCCTCTAACACTTCTCGATAATCGGCCTGTGTATCTAACGGCGCGTCTTCGAAATTCTTCATTTGCCTGACGTTCTCGCGGGTTGGATCTTGGACGGATTGAGTCTCTTGCGGAATCACCGTCGGAGCAGCATCGGAAAGAGTAAATGTGGTGTCCAGAACCGTTTCTGCCTTAGGGAGTAAAATTCTAGGGACGACGCGGTCTACACCAAAAGCAAGCTTTATTGAACCAGCGACCTGCTCGAACTTGGGTACGTTAACGCTGGCAAAGGACAAAATCAGGACGAAGAAAGCCATCAGCAGGGTAGCCATATCCGCAAAAGTAGCCATCCAAGCCGGCGCGCCGACCTCGCAGGCCGGGCACTCCTCTTGCTTTTCCTTCGGCGGTGGTGGCTCTGCCGGCGGCTCGTTTTCACCGACATTGTCCTCGACCAGGTCCGGATCCAGGTCTTCCTCTCCGCTTTGTTCTTGTGCTTCAGCCATTGGATGTGGAGGTCACTAAGAGGCTTCCAGCGCTTCACGAGCATCGGGCGCTAGCCGCGTAGCGAGCAAATCGGACAGGGAGCGGGGGTTCATACTGGTTTGAATGCCCATAATCCCTTCAACAATGAGTTCGCAATTTTCAGCCTCATCTGTCGAATAACCCTCAAGCTTTTCGGCAATTGGTTTTGCGAGCACGTTCGCAAAAAAGGCGCCATAGAGGGTCGTCAGCAAAGCAATGGCCATAGCGGGACCGATGGCTTTTGGGTCGCTCATGTTCTGCAGCATGCCCACAAGCCCCACCAAGGTGCCGATCATGCCCATTGCCGGGGCGATGTCCGCCCACGAGCGCCACATCATGGCAGCGTTGGTGTGTCTGGATTTCATCAACGCAAGCTCGTTGTCCAAGCTTGACTCGATGATCTCCGGTGCGGTGCCGTCGACTAAAAGGCCAATGCCCTTTGCCAAAAATTGATTTTTGATGTCTTGGCCTTCCAACGCGATGAGCCCGTCTTTACGCGCGATATTCGCCATTTCAATGATTTGTTCGATGAGGTCGGCTGGTTTGTCCACGCCGACGAAGATCGTCTTCATAATCACTTTGGACCACATCGCAATGAAGTCCGCGAGGCGCGATCGCATTAGCAATACGAGTATCGAACCGCCGAGTACAATCGCGATCGAGGTGATGTCGATAAATGCGCCGATACCCGCAGCGTTGTCCATCGCCCAAACGATGATGCCAACGGAAGCTATAAGACCTACGACGGTTGCAATATCCATTTGAATTCCAAAGTTGTGATGGAGCTAGGCAGATTCTCCGCCATAAATTACAAGTAAACAATCGGTTGATAATGCATATACTTTAAAGAACTTAACTGCTGTCGAGCCCTTACAGGAAATCAAGGCGATGATGAAGATTTGCGAACGAACTAAGAATCGAGTGACACATCGCCTTGGCTGGATTTGTGTAGCAACGGTCTGCTTCTTTTTAGGTGGCTGTGATTTTTCTCGGGTGGGAGTGTCTTGCACAGAACACATCAAGCCAGGCGACATGGGGCGTTTCGTAGATCAAGGCAACGGTGTTGTTCTAGATCCTAAAACTCAGCTGGAGTGGTATCGATGCGCTGTCGGGCAGCGCTACACTGAACGGGGTTGCGCGGGGTCGGCGATGCTCATGGCATGGTCTGAGGTGGAGCCTTATCTCGCCGAGATAAGTGAGAAATCCGGGGATTTGTGGCGTGTGCCGACCGGCGGTGAGTTT
>MDSV01013903.1_pt1 | contig 30007 bp, 26 predicted proteins | sample 810851 | NCBI WGS metagenome assembly MDSV01 (sample SAMN05326640, study PRJNA326480) | marine metagenome | isolation source: seawater | place: Atlantic Ocean: North East | collected 2012 | reverse complement strand
CAGCCATAATTTTCTCCATTTATTAATTAAGAATGGCAATAAAAACAATTTACTTTATACATGTCAACATCAAATTTATTAATTGAGTATGAAAAAACCTATTTTCTGGGAAAAAGCAAAAAAGGATTTGATTAAAAAAGATAAAAAGTTAGGGATTATAATTAAAAATTATCCTAAGGATTTTCTTTTTTCTAAATCTGACCCTTTTTATACCTTAGCTAGATCCATTGTTGGTCAGCAAATTTCAGTCACAGCAGCCCAAGCTGTTTGGGATAAATTTGAAAAAAAAATAATTAGAGTTACTCCAATAAATACTTCTAACATGCATTTTATGAGCATGAAATCATGCGGGCTATCTAGGCAAAAAGTTTCTTATCTAAAGTCACTATCAGACGCATTCTTGTGCAAAAAAATAATTCCTAAATACTGGATAAAGTTGTCAGATGAAGAAATTATTAACGAACTAGTAAAGATAAAAGGCATAGGACGGTGGACTGCTGAAATGTTTCTTATTTTTAATCTTTGTAGGCCAGATATATTTCCAGCTGATGATTTAGGAGTTATTAAAGGTATTTGTAATTGCTACGACTTGAAATATCCAATAAATAAAGATATTGCTATAAAAATGTCAGAAAAATGGAAACCTTACAGATCTGTTGCAACGTGGTATTTCTGGAGAAGCCTAGACCCTATACCAGTAGAATATTAATATGAATAAAATAAATTTTTCTTATGCTTCTAAATCAGAACATAACTTTGCTCAACGTTTGATTATAAAGACGATTGAAACACTTACAGGTAAAAAAAAATTAGAAACTTTATACAAAAACTATTCTGTTAATAAACAGAACCCTGTGACTTTCTGGTCAGATATTCTGAAAGAGATGAAAATAAAAGTTGTTAATAAATCACATAATGAACTATCCATACCTGTAAATGGTCCTCTGTTAGTCATTGCTAATCATCCTTTTGGCATAATTGACGGGTTAATTTTATGCTCACTATTATCAAAATTCAGAAATGATTTTAAGATAATGACCCATGAAACACTTCAATTTTTACCTCAACTAGAGGATTTCATTCTACCAGTTGATTTTAGTGGTCAAACGAAAGGATCAAAAATTTTAAATATTCAGACTGCAAAAGCTGCAAAAAAGCATTTGTGTAACAACGGAGCTGTCATAATTTTCCCATCAGGAGGAGTTTCAGTTGCTAAAAGCCTTAAGTCTGAAGCAATTGATGACGAGTGGAAATTATTTCCAGCAAAACTTATTCATCAAACGAAAGCAAATATTCTACCAATTTATTTTGATGGAAAAAATGGATTTTTATTTCATTTTTTTGCTTCAAAAATGAAAAATCAGACTCTCAAGTATTCCTCATACATTCACGAAACAAGGAAAAAGATTGGTAAAGAAATTTTTATTTATTCAGGAAAATTAATAAATTATTCTGAAGTTGAAAAAATAAAAGATAGAGTTGAATTAACAAATTTTTTAAAAAATATAACTTATAGTTTAAAAAATAATTGATGAAAAAATACACTCATTTTAATATATTCTAAGAAAGTGCATGTAATATTTTCAATTTAGTTATAATAATTTATGAAATATTTATGAATAAAAATAAATTAAAAATAATTTCTTTTTATAAATTTATACAAATAAGCAAACCTGAGAAAATAAAATCAGCTTTGGATAGTTTTATTAGAGATAAGATGTTTAGAGGAACTATTTTATTAGCTAATGAGGGAATCAATGCTTCAATTTCAGGTAGTGAGAATGACTTAAAAAATCTAATTAGGAAAATTAAGATATTATTAAAAAATAAAGATTTTAATATAAAAGAAAATTTCATTGATTTTTTACCTTTCAATAAGATTAAAGTAAGAGTAAAAAAAGAAATTGTTTCACTTGGGAAAAAAGAGCTTGATGTTCCTAAATATACTGGACAATTTATTTCTCCAGATAATTGGAATAATCTTCTTAAAAAGAAAAATATTAAACTCATAGATACTAGAAATGAATACGAATTTAATATCGGACATTTTCAAAATGCAATTAACCCTAAAACAAAATCTTTTCGAGATTTTCCAAATAAATTAAATCAGCTTGGAATAAAGAAGAATGATGAAATCATAATTTATTGTACAGGGGGAATTAGATGTGAAAAAATTTCAGCATTTCTCAAAATTGAGGGATATCAGAAAATTATGCAGTTGGAAGGTGGCATACTAAATTTCCTAGAGGTAACAAAAAATACAAAAAATAATGAAATATGGAATGGAGAATGCTTTGTCTTTGATAATAGAGTAACAGTTAATAAAAACTTAGAAAAAGGAAATTACGAACAATGTCATGGATGTAGACACCCCATCACTGCAAATGAAAAGAAATTATATAGTTACATAAAAGGAGTATCATGCAAATATTGCTTTAACAAAAGAAGTGAAGATCAAAAGAAAAGTTCAAAAATAAGACAAGATCAGATTGACAAGGCTGAGGAAAATAATGTGGAGCATTCATTCAAAAAAATTTCTAATTAGTTAATTTTTTTTTTACAATTTTACCTATAAATCCTAGGTATTTTTTCCATTCATCTGATGAAATTATATATCCTATACAATTTTTATCGTTACATTTACATACATGGTCTCTAAAATCGTCTGGGTCAAATGCGTAGCCATAATCGTAGTTTAATTCTTCACCTTTCTTTATGTTTTTTATTGAAGAGATCCATATTTCCCCATTAATAATATCTACTTCACAGTTTGGATTACATGAATGATTTATAAACCTTGCTTTATTATTTCTAACAAATCCGTCGATATCATATTTTTTATTTAATTCAAATATATAAACTGAACCTTGAAGTGACGAATTTACATATTTTTTTATTCTTACACTTGATCTGCGATCACCTTCCTTTTTGGTCACTTTCTCGCCAATGTACTGAATAATATTGGTATTTTTTCTTATATACTTTGTTGCAAATACACCCGATCCATGAACTCTTGATTTCTTAACTTTCCACATACTCTCACATACTTAATGATAATAAATTACACCCAGTAAAAAAATCTATTTATAATTTAATAAATAACAGATTATTTAACAAAATACATTCGTCTAATTAGCTGAAAAAAGGTAAAAATGATAAATCCAAATACATTGAAAATAATTATATTTAAAATGAGGGGGATTGAAACTAATTTTTTCTCATATACTTCATAAATATTAATTGCTTTGAAATTATCCTTTTTAAAATTTATAATGGATTCCTCTAAAGTTAGATGTGGATGTAAATCAATTTCTAATGCTTTTTGTTCTGCCATTATTTCGTTATATTTTTCATCTAGAATTATATTTCCTGAATTAATTTTTTTTTCTAAATCTTCTATCTCAGATAATATTGCTTCAGTACCCTTCAAGAAATATAGTGAAATAAGAGAAAAGTTAGAGATAGACTCAATATTTCCACCTTCATTAAGACCACCCATATTAACTGATGGAAATTCAAAGTCATCAGACGCTTTAAAATTTTTAGCTATTTTTAATTGTGTCTTTAAAAATTGAAGTTTTAACTTCTGCTGTCCAATGATTTCATATTCTCTTATCTTGGCTTTAGCATCAATTCGCCTAGAAGATAATTCTAAATTGAGTATTGAATTTTTTATTTGTTCTTGCATTTCGCTAAGTAGCATATCGTAAATATGGTTTTCTATATCCCTTACTGAATTTATTAGTACTTTATAAGATGAGTTAATATTGCTATCTATTGCTTCAAATCTTATTATATTAAAGTCGTTGTCTGAAATTACATCAAAATTGTTAACAGCCTCAATTGCCATTGCTTTAGCTTTAACATCACTTATATCATTTTGATCCATGAAAAATAGTTTGAAATTTTCTAATAAAATATCTTTACTATTGAATTCACTCAAGAAACTTGTTAATAACGTTTCATCGTTAATTAAATCGTCTACTTCATCATAACCCCCAGAGTTGGCATGCAAAGTTTTCCGATATTCATTATTGATTATTTGATATTTTGATGTTTCAAACTCATCTATTGAAGAAAATGCAACTTCAACTTCAAAAATATTTTTTGTAATATTTTTGTGATAAAAGACTGATAACACTGTAGCTAGAATTGAAACAAAAAATAAGTATATGATATTATCTATAACAAATTTTATTATATCAAAAAATTCATTATTTTCATTAGTTGCGTCACTCATTAATTTTTATCCTCTTTTTACTATCTCTAATAAATAATTTTTACTAACTTTAATAATAAAAAAACTTTAGTTTGTGTCTTAAAATATTTTTAAAGCTTTTTTATCAGATTAAAACATATTTATTGAGTCAAATACTTTTCTTTTAGCTAATTTTTCATTATTTTCGACTATATGTTTATTGAGTATTTTAATTAAATTATCGAAATCAAAATTACAATCTATCGTATAATTTTCTCTAAATATCTTTGGATGTAAAGTCTTTTGTAAAGAATTGTAATATAGTTCTTCAAAATTTTTCTCACCATTCCTTAATCCTATTAATTTAATTCTTATATCATTCTCTGTATTTTTTTCTCCAGTTGTTGCATTAAACCCACTTAATTCAATCATTTTTTTTGCTAGATCAATAATTTTTATTGGTTTGCCCATATCCAATACATAAATACTGCCGTTATCACCAATTCCTCCAGCTTGTATAACCAGCTGTGCAGCTTCGGTAATGGTCATAAAATATCTGGTAATTTCTTTACTTGTTACTGTCACTGGTCCACCATCCTTAATTTGATCTTTAAATAAAGGGATAACTGATCCACTGGAACCTAAAACATTTCCAAATCTAACTATATTACTTTTAAACTTACTAGCACTATCATTATTTTTTTTACTTCTAATTTGAATATAAGCTTCTGCGATTCTTTTTGTTGCCCCCATTAAACTTGCAGGATTTACTGCTTTATCAGTGGATATTAATACAAAATTTTTGACTCCATGTTCTCTCGACATATTGTAGCAATTTATTGTTCCAAAAACATTGTTGTAAATTGCAGGAATTATATTTTCTTCAAGTAAAGGAACGTGCTTGTAAGCAGCTGCATGATAAACAGTTTGAACCCTATATTCTAATATGACTTTTTTTAAATGGATCTTATCACACACAGATCCTAAGATTGGAATTATATGATATTTTATATTTGATTTTCCTAGGCTTGCAATTAATTCGTTATGAATTTTATACAATGAAAATTCATTGCTTTCATATAAAACTAATTTACTCGGCTTTAATTTAATAATTTGCCTGCAAATCTCTGAGCCAACAGAGCCACCAGCCCCTGTAACCATAATTACCTTATTGAAATTATTTGAATTTATCAAATTATCGTTTATTTCGACTTGTTCTCTGCCTAATAAATCCTCAATGTTTATACTTCTTAAATCTTTAAAATTAAAATCTTTGCTAATCAATTCGTTAATATTTGGAACAGTTTTTATTGGGAGTTTATACCTGAGTAAATCAGTAATAATTTCTTTTCTAGACTCTCCAGATATACTGGGGATAGCAAAATAAATTATGTCTACTCTATTATTCCTAATGACGCTATCTATTTGCTTATGGTGAAATATTTTCTTATCTTTTAATTTCTTATTTTTGAGTGATCGGTCACTGTCAATGAATCCAATAATTCTATAATTATTATTTTGAGATAATATGGATAACAGTTTATTACCTCCAGAGCCCGCTCCATAAATAAGTATATTTTGCACCTGCTTTACAATTTTATTATCTAAGTTAGTGATTAACCAAATAACTAATAATCTTGAAGTGAAAATAATAAAAATCAGTAATAAAAAATTAATTATGCCTACTGATCTTGGAAAAGCATAAATATTAAAAATCCATACTAACACTGACCATATGATTGAATATGAAACAGTGGCATATAGTAAAGGCCTAAGACTTTCAAATGACATATATCTGACAATCATATTATAAAAGCCAAAGATGTAAAAAATTGGAATTGCAATTATTGGTCCAAGAACAAATGCTAATATTATTTTTTCGTCAGGAAAATACCAAATCTTTCCCCACCTTAGTGAGTAAGCAAGATAAATAGATAATAAGACTATTAGTACATCAACTAATATCATTAATAGTTGTTTTGTTGATCTAGGAATACTTAGGATATTTTTCATAAACTTAATTTAAAAAAAATTTCTAAAGATTATATCAATTTTTCTAGTTATCATTTTTATTTTTTCTCTACTGATTGTTTGATCAATCAAAAAGGCTAGTGAACTATCCTGAATTCTCCTTGAATTTTTTAAACGCTTCGAAGGTTTTAATTTATAATTATTAAATACTTTCTCTCTATATATTTCTGCACATGAACCAGCCAAACACCTTACTCCATTTTTATTAAGTAGATCTAAAAGCTTGTCCCTTTTTAATTTATTTATTAGGCCCTCTTGCTCAACAAAAATATAACACCTATACCAAGCATGCATTATTTCATTTGGATATGATGGAATTCTAATATTTTTACTATATTTAGAACAAACTTTATAAATTGCTTTAGCATTTGATTTTCTTATTTTATTATTTTTTTCTATATTTCTTAATTGAATTCGGCCAACAGCTGATTGTAACTCTGTTAGCCTGTGGTTACTTCCTCTGTTATTATGAACCCATTTAAATCCGATTTTATTCTTTGAATTATTCATCTCAATTCTTGATTTCCCATGGTCTTTGTATGACCATATAAAGTCAAAATACTTTTTTTTATCTGTAGCTATCATTCCACCCTCACCAAGTGTTGAAATAATTTTATCTTGGCAAAATGACCAAGTTGAAATATCACCAATTGATCCCACAGGTTTATTTTTATATTTCGCTCCATGAGCTTGAGAGCAGTCCTCAATTACCTTAATATTATTTTTTCTTGCAATTTTCATTATTTGATCCATTTCACATGGGAAACCCCCTAGATGAACAACAATTATCGCTTTTGTTTTTTTAGAAATTAACTTCTTAATTTCTTTGCATTCAATATTAAGGCTATTTATGTCAATATCCGCAAATAGGGGATTTGCTCCAATATTTAGTACAGCAGTTGCGGTTGCGATGTATGTACAGGAAGGAACAATAACCTCATCATCTTTTTTTATACCCAGCGCCCTCAAAGCAATTTCTAAAGCAACAGTTCCATTTGAAACTGCAACAGCATATTTTGTTTTACAAAATTGTGAAAACTCTCTTTCAAATGATTTACCCTCATTGCCTGTCCAATAATTTACCTTTCCAGATTTTATTATATTATTTATTTTGCTAATTTCTTTTGATGAATATCTTGGCCATGAAGAGGTCATATTATTATTTCCAGATCTTAATTAAATAATAGTGCGTACTATATAATATAAATCCTTGAAAAAAGACCAATTATTTAAATAATCGATATTAATTTTTATTTTATCAGGAAATATTACTTCTAAATTAAATTTTTCGGGATCTTTCTGCCTTGCTAAAATTACTTCTTCATTTTTATACTTTATTGAAGCTGGCCCAGTTATTCCAGGTCTCATGGACAAAATTTTGCTTCTTTGTGAAATTGGTATTTTATTTACATAGTACTCCACTTCAGGCCTAGGTCCTACCATGCTCATATCACCTATTAAAACATTAAATAATTGAGGAAGCTCATCAATTTTGAGCATTCTCATAATTTTGCCTACAGCTGTAAGTCTTGGATCTGAAGAAGTTGTAACAACTGAGTTTAAGTTTTTTATATTCTTCATGGTCCTTACCTTATATATATAAAATTTTCGTCCATATAAACCAACTCTTTCTTGATAAAATAAGCCATTTGTACCTGTATTTAATGACATTAACAAAATTGAAATAATTATAATTGGCCATAAGATAAGTATTCCGATTAGAGATATAATAATGTCTAGAAGTCTTTTAAGAAAATTAAAAATTTCATTCCTCATATCTAATAAAATTTGACATGCCTAATTTTCATATAGGTTTTATTTCCAAGTGTATTTTTTATTTTTTTTCTTAGTAAATAGTTAACTTTCTTTTTTAGCATATTTGGTTTTGAAAATTTACAAATATTATTTATCTCCCTTAAAGAAGTTTTTTTTGTTATACAAACTCTATTTAACTTTGATGAAAGTAAATCATTAAAATTAGGCATAGAATTAAGTATGAATAGGTAACCATTACTATAGGCTAGATTCTCTAATTGGGCTGAACTATCGTCATGTGGAATGGAGAAAGATTTTACAGACGTAGACAGTTTATCCTCTATAATTTTTTTGGAGTCAACTAATTCGTTTATCAACTCTTCTTTGCTTACCATTGATAAATATTGATGATTTAAACCATGCGAGCCTATTTCCATACCGTACTTTGTCATTTCCCTAATATTATCCCACGATGCGTAACCTTTTTGTCCAACTAAATTAGGTGTAATAAAAAAACTTGCCTTTATTTTATTCTCTAACAAACTTGGAAAGGCTTTAGTATAATCACTCAGTAAGCCATCATCAAATGTAACTGATATATGTTTTTTATCTTTAATATCTTCCCTATAATCAATATCTTGCACCCTTGAAGTTAAAATGCCTTTCTCTTTTATTTTCTTTAAAAAGGTATCAAATATATCAACATCAATTGAATAAAAATCTTCATAATTTATTCCATGGAATAACAAGGCTATATAACTATTTTTCATAAATTACTTATTAATATCACCTTAAAAAAAATTTTATTCTAAAATATATTTTTAAAAATAATGGAAAAGACTCTTTAGGCATAAACGTAATAAAATAAAATAAAATAAATTTTATTTTTTTTGAGTTTTCAAAGATAATTTTTCTAGCCTCACTTTTTTTACCGTCTTTCCATAAATGAATACTTTTTTGAAACAATTTTTTTTCTTCTAATAAAGTTATTTGCTCACGATAGTGTGAATCAAAGTTAGATATTAAAAATCTTAACTTATCTAATATAATTTCAATCTCTTGGTAAAAGGCACCCCAATTTTTATGTGTGAAAGAATTTTCATTGATTCTCCATTTGGCTAATGGTTCGTCAACATAATCTAGTTTCCACTTATATGCGATTCTTAAAAATAAATCTGTTTCTTCTGAAGCTGAAAGTCTCTCGTCAAAAAGAGTTTCAAGTGATTCTAAAGCTTCTCTCTTTACAATTACAGTCTCTAGCGAAATAAAATAATTACTTAGTAATTGACTAAATATGTATCCTCTTGGAGGCTTATACTTACTATAGATATTTTTAAGAATTCTCTTGTCGTAAAAAAAGTTTGTATCGCTAAAAACTAAACCAATATTGTCATCGTAATTAAATAAAGGTAATTGTGATGTTAGTTTATGAGGTAACCATAAATCGTCTACATCTAAAAAAGCAATTAGACTTCCCTGAGCTTTACTAATTGCACTATTTCTTGCCGCACCTAAAGAAGTCTTGATACTTGACTTAAAATATTTAATTTTTTTATCAAAAGTCCTTACTATATTAGCACTGTCATCTGTAGACGCATTGTCCCAAAAAATAATTTCCCAATTTTGATAAGTTTGATCATACACACTTGAAATAGCATCTTTTAAATATTCTGCTCCATTATGGCAATTCATAATAATACTTACTAAACTATTGGTATAATCTTTATTTTCCTTCATTCTTATTTTTAAGTTCTAAATATGTGGCTTATTCTAGTTCTTAAATATCTAAGAAGAAAAAATAAACTTTCTGATATTTTAAAAATTAAACTCTTGTAAGATACCTGAAAATACACTGCTGTACTGGGATTTAATGATTCCTTAAATTTGTTGATTGCAGAAATGTCTCCTTTTCCTCCCATATCATAAAATGGTATCTTGTTTTTTATTGCATATTTTATTATTTCCCATTGAATTAAATTATTTGCATTGAGTTTATTGCCTTTAGGAGTCGAAGCTCCACTTAAATAATGTATTTCCTCATTATCAAAAATAAACCAACCTATTGATATTATTTCATCAGCAACTTTTGCTTGCAAAATTAATAGCTTGTTTATTGATAAATTTTTTGCAATCGATTGGAAAAGTTTCAATGAATGAAATGGTAATACCTTCCTTTTTAAAAATGTGTCTTTCAACATTGCATAAAAGAAATTAATTTCATTCTTATTTGCTTCCATCTTTGATACTACCACATTACTTTTAATGCTCTTTCTAATGGAATTTCTTGCTCTACTTGATATATGGTTCCACATCTTTTCTCTATCACTAATAATTTTTATTAAATAAGTTGATTTATTATCATATCTTAAAAAATTTAGATTAAGTGATTTTTCATAATTACATTTTTGACTCGTTGACTGATTAATGAAATTAAATCCGTGACTTTTTAAATATATATATTGATGATTTAATATTTTTTGTTTTAACGTATCTTCTATATCTTCAAAATATATAGGATCTATGTATGGTGTAAAAGAACCAGGAATAGGAGATCCAGCAATTTTTATAAAATAAAAATAATTTCTTTTCCAAAATATATTTAACTGTATTTTTCGATTTTTATAAGAGGTTAATAAAGCAAAAGGGTTATGATTTATTCCTTCTTTTATCGACATTATCCATTCTTTTGATTGAAATAATTTGGGACTTTCAATTAGATTCATTATTTCATTGACATCATTAAGTCTGGTCGTAGAGAGATTAAAGCTATTATTTGTTGATTTCATAAACAATTTCTAATGCTTGTTTTAATTTTTTTGAAATAATAAAAAGGTCTTTTTCACTTAAGTCCTGGTTAATTGGAATCAATAATAATTTATCAATCCAGTTCTTTGAGATAGGATAATTTTCCCAATTAATGTTTTTTGGCAATTCTAACCCAGGCCAATTATAGCATTCAATTCCAGCATTTCTTAGCTTAATTCTTAATTCTCTTGGTTTATCCAGTAAGATTGGAAAAGCCATAGGGCTTGAAGAGGGTGAAGTCGATGAAAATGGAATCAATATATTTTTATAATCACGAATTAAATTAAAAAATATACTAAAATTTATTATTCTTCTCTCATTTGCTTTATCGAAATCATATTTTTTAATCTTATTAATAGCTTTTATATCAAGGATATACTTACTAAGATGGTAGTCTTCATGAATAAAGGTATTATTTTTTTTTAAAATATCTTTAATAAATAAAATATTTATATTTAATTTGGCAGCTGATTCGTCGATAAAAAATTTTAACCTATTGATAAATTTTGATCTTCTCACAAGTTTATTATTATTTTTGATATTTTGGTTTAGGTCTGAAATTAATATACTTCCATTAATAGTTGGCATATTTTTCCAAAGCCCATAAACAATTGCATCACAATTTTTTTGATTGGTGTTTAATGTTTTTGGGAGCTTATGTGCATTGTCAATTAATATTTTTACTCCTAATTCCGAGAGGTTTTTCTGATTAACTTCTAATGTGGTACTCATCCCAAAAAAATTTACTAAAATAATCACATCATTTTGGGAAAAATTTATATTTTCCAAGATAGGATTTAAATTCTTATCTATTTCATAAAATTGTGTATCAAAATTTGTTTTTTCAATCATAGAAGTTACAGAATTACAAATAAATGCAGGAATCCAGATTTTTCTTTTATTTGGTTCATCTATAGATAGATGTTTCAGATAAAAGTATAATGCATCTCGCGATCGATGAAAAAAAATGAGGTCTTCAGAATAATTATTTTCTTTAATATTTGAAGATAAAAAAAAAGTTTTAGGCTTCGCTTGATAATACATCAATGATTATTTTTTATTGAGGAAAAATTTTTTCATTTCTTGGATTATATAATCTATATGCCTAATTGATAAGTCTACATGACATGGCAAACTAATCATTTCATTGTAGAGTAATTCCGTATTTTTAAGAGAAATATTATTTTTATATTTATTTAATAAATGAGCTGGCTTCCAATGAATTCCAGTCTCAATATTTTTTTTCATAAGATAACTTTTGAGTTGATCTCTACTACCATCTAAAACCCTAATTACAAATATATGCGCCATTATTTTAGAATAATCTATTTTTAAAAATTTAATTTCAGATATACCAGATAGGCCACGTATATATCTACGCGAAATTGATTGTCTCTTTTTTTTAAACATTTCTATTCTCTTAAGCTGCTCTATTCCAATAGCAGCATTAATATTACTCATATGGTATCGCCAACCTTGCTCAAAAACATCAAAATCCCAACTTCGAGTATTTTTATATCTCTTTAAAGTGTCTTTATGGACACCAAGCAATCTGTAATCACATACTTTTTCATATAAAGCTTTATTTTTCGTAAAGATTGCTCCACCCTCCCCTGAAGTTATATTCTTAATCCCATCAAAACTAAAACATGATAAATTTTCCCCAGTTCCAATTAAATTGTTTTTATAATCGAAGCTTCCAAGTGCATGAGCTGAGTCTTCAATAACAAAAATATTATTGCTTTTTGCAATTTTATTTATTGAGTCCATATCTGCACTTGCCCCAGCATAATGTACAGGCATTATTGCTTTTATTTTTTTTGACAGCTTTTTCTTTATATCCATAGGATCAATTGTAAAATTTTCTTTAAGAACATCACAAAATACTGGCGTAGCACCTGTCGCTGAAATAGCTTGAATACCAGATACAAAATTTAGACTTGGCACTAGTACTTTATCATTTTTTTTAATGCCAATTGCTTGTAATGATAATTGCAAAGCTGCTGTTCCTGAGTTAACACATGCGACAAATGATTTAGATTTGGAAAGATATGAATTTAAATTTGTCTCAAATTTTTTCACTTCAGTTCCCATACCAAGATACTCTTTTTCTAATACCTTCATTACTGCTCTTTTTTCTTTTGAACTTATTGACGATTTTGAAAGTCTAATTTTTAAACTCATATTTCACTTCTATCAAAAATCTTCCAATCATATTGAATTGCTTTCAATGGAAAACTATCAACGATATCCTCGGAATGTTTAATATTTGAAAAATTCAGCAGTATACTCTCCTTACTTTCAATGCCTTGAAAGGCTACAAAAAGCCCAGGAGGGATTGTCAATCTATAATAATTATCTGGCGACAAAATTACTTCAAAAAACTCATTTTTTTTTTCAGAATTTATAACTTTGTCATCAAATATAACAAATTTAATTTTGCCATAAGGCACAACAATATTGAGGGTCATTTTATTGTGTTTTTTCCAACCTTTAATTTCATTTATCTTTATAGATGAAAAATAAATTTCACCAAAACCACAAAAACCTTTTGAGTCAGTTTTTATAACATGTTTTATATTTCCTTTTTGATTTGGAATAACTTTCTCTTTTGTAAGTAATATATCTTTTAGTGAGACCATGAAATTCCCCTGATTGAAGCAATTTTGCAATAAGTTTTTATTTGATTTACTGTAAAGTTATAGTCTCCCTCATTTTTACTATAAAAGTTAAAATACCACTGGCCTGTAAATTTTATTAGGTCAGAATATTTTAAATTTGGTTTCCAATCCAATATTTTAAGAGCAAGGTTACAATTTAGCTGAAGCAAATTAGCTTCGTAAAATTCATTTTTTCCAGCAAGCGAAAAATAATTATTTAGATTCCATATCAAAGATAAATCATGAAGAAGTTTTTCAACTCTATGACTATCTTTTAATTTTGGACCAAAATTAAAGCTTTTACCATTTATATTTATATCTTTATTTAACATTTGGCCTAATCTTAAATAACCACTTAAAGGCTCCAATACATGTTGCCAAGGTCTTGTAGATTGTGGATTCCTAATTTTAACTGGCTTTTTTTTACTCCATGCTCTCATTGCGTCAGGAACTATTCTATCTTTCGCCCAATCACCTCCACCTATTACGTTTCCGGCCCTTGCTGTGGCTGATTTAATATTTTTTTTGGATTTTAAATAAGAGTAAAAGTATGATTTGTATATTATTTCAGCCGCACCCTTAGAACCACTATAAATATCCTTTCCTCCAAAACGGTCATCTTCTTTATAACCTCTTTTTAATTCTTGATTATCATAACATTTATCACTAGTAATTATAATTACTGTAGATACGAACTTTATATCTTTCAAAATATCTAAGAGATTAAGTGTGCCAATTGAATTTGTATAGAAAGTCTCAATTGGTTTTTTATATGATACTGAGACTATTCCCTGGGCAGCTAAATGAAAAATAAAATTTGGCTTATTTGTTTTTATAGTTTTTTTAAGCAAATCATAATTATTAATATTCCCCTTAATGTGTTTAATTTTTTTTTGTAATCCCAATTTTGTAAACATTGAAGGATTTGTAGGTATATCTTTAGAAAAACCAATTACTTTTGCTCCTAGTAATATTAACCAAATGGTTAGCCATGAACCTTTAAAACCAGTATGGCCTGTGATTAGAATTTTTTTGTTCTTGTATATATTGCCGAACATTTATTTCCAAATTTTCCATTTGGCATTATTTTCGTTCCAAAGTTTATTTAAATAATCTCTATCTCTTATTGTATCCATACACTGCCAAAAGCCCTCATGTTTGAATGCAGATAATTGGCCATTTTTTGCAGCAATTTCTAGAGGTTCGTGCTCTAATACTGTACTGTCATCATCAATATAATCTAGAAACTTTGGCTCAAATACAAAAAACCCTCCATTAATCCATCCTTCGCCAGATTGTGGCTTCTCTTTGAAACTTGTAACCATATCAGTACCAATCTTAATACCGCCAAATCTTGCGTCTGGTCTTACGGCTGTAACAGTTGATATTCTTTTTTTATTTTTATGAAATTCTATTAAATTCTTAATATTCACATTTGATACGCCATCACCATAGGTTAATAAAAATGTTTCATTAATATACTCTGAAACTTTTTTGACTCTTCCACCAGTCATTGTATCCCCACCTGTGTCTATTAGTGTAATAGTCCAGGGTTCTTTTCTTTTGTTAATAAATTTGATGGAATCTTTATCAAGATTTATTTCAATATTATTCACTGAATGAGAATAATCTAAAAAAAAATTTTTTATTAAGTTTCCTTTATAGCCAAGACATATTATGAAATCATTTATTCCATAGAAAGAATATATCTTCATGATATGCCACAAAATGGGCATGCCTCCTATCTCAACTAATGGTTTAGGCTTAAATATGGTTTCTTCACCTAATCGAGTTCCATATCCACCAGCTAAGATTACAGCTTTCATACTTTAATGATTATTTATTAAGCTATATATATATCAAATACATTCACTCAAGTCTTCTATAAACTTTTTGGCGTAAACATCCTCTAAATTACAAGGCAAATTAATTATATTTTGACAAACACGCTCAGCAACAGGGCAATCACCAAGTTTATAACCAAAAAGAGTAAGATTTTCTTTTGTTCCAATTAGTGGAGAATTAAACCATCTGTCATCAATAAAAAAATTATTCAAATGAAGTTTCGTATTTTTATGAGTATCATGATTTTCGAATAGAAATCGTAAAGGTATAATTTCATTTTCCATATTGTCATAAATACTTGCTATCTTTTTCTTAACAAATAATTCTTTATAATTAGAGAAATTAATACTTCTCAATTTTTTTTCTTTATTCCAATTTTCTAACTCAAATATTCCTATTCGAGCTATAAAACCTGGAAGCTTGGCAGGATATGGATAAGCGCAACTTTTTTCATCTATTTTGCAAGTAGAATCTAAATCAAGTGTAATTGGCCTTTTGTTTCCAAAAAGTGATTTATTAAAAAATGAGTAGATAGAATTCAAAATTCTACCCAATGCATATTTATTGGGTCTATAATATTTTCTGGAAAATAAAAATTTTTTATGAATCCTAATTTGGTGATCCTTGTTTAAATCAAGACTATCTTTGCAAACTTGTTTTAATTTATTAATTAATGAGTCTTTTTTTGAATATATAAGTCCACCAACTATAGTGTTTATTGGCTTTGTCTCATCTGTTGAAAAAATTGCCGCATCACCAAAATTTCCAAGGTTTTTATTTTCAAATTTAGAACCAAAAGTAAGAGCACAGTCTTCTAAAAGAAAAATGTTATGTTTATCACATAAATTTACGATATTTTTGATATCGCACGGTACTCCGAAAGTATGCTGAGCAACTATCATCTTCGTTTTAGAGCTTATTTTACTTTTAATATCAACATAGCTTGAACCATAGTTATTAGGATCAATATCTGCATAAATAATTTTTGCTCCCGTTCTAATTACTGCATTTGCCATAACAGAACATGTAAATCCTGTAATTATGACCTCAGATCCTTTTCCAATAGATAATGATTTCATTAAAGCATAAAAAGCCATTCGCGCTGCAGCGAAACTTACACATTTTCCATTACCGATATAGCTTGCGAATTTTTTTTCATAATCATCTATTACTTCATCATTGTTAACACTTCTCAGATCAGATGCAATTACATTTAATTGGCTATCATTCAAATATTCATGACCTTTATAAAAACCAATACTGTGAGAATGAAATAATAGAAATACTAAATGTTTCAATTGATTAAAAGTTTTCATATTTTTCAGAAGTTAACTAAGGGCTATTATTTAATTAAATATCCAAGCAATCTTTTCCATCGCGTAAGGTTCTTATCTAAGTAAAAATAATCTTTATTAATACTACTTTTTTTATGATAACTAAAAAATCTATTTAGATCTTTATGATCATAAATGGGAATATAATTATTTACATTTTCTTTCAAACTCAAATCAAAATTATTCTTTGGCATCATAATTGCAACTACAAGACCCATGTACGCTGCTTCAACAGCTGACGAAGTGAAATTAGCGCAAAATACTCTATTACTTTTTTTTAATGCCTCACCAATATGGCAGTTTAGTATTTCATATTTTAGACTTGGAGCATGCGCTTTAATAATAGATGATATATTTTTTGTATTGCCATGAGGCTTTAAATAAATTTTATATGATTTACTCATTGTATTACTTAAATATAATATTTTTATCTGTTCAATTATCTCACTTTCTAGATACGATGTAATAACTAATATACTTTTATCATTCTTATCTTTTTTATCGATGTAATTTTTTAATTGATTTAAATAAAGAAATCTAAGAGCTTCGACTTTATAAATATTTAGATCATTTAATTGTTTAGACTTAAGTAGATCATACGCCGCTTTACCGTTAACAGCTATATAGTTTGGATTTAATTCACAAGTTTCATAAATTTTACTGTTACCACTTTTAAACTGTCTCAAATTCATTTTCTTAATTGTTGCATGTTGAACTCCAATAATACTTGCTTCATAATTATTTTTTCTCCAATGATGACAAAGTGATTTTTCCCAACTTTGATTCTCCCATAAATAAAGAGCAAATTTTTGATTTTTAATATTAATTGAGTAGTTTTCAAATATCTTTGACTTTACTATATTCTCAATGCAATGTTTTCCAAAATAAGAATCATACCAATCATTTCTTAGAAAGTGCCAGAAATTAATTTTTGATCCGTTTATATAGAAATCATTCTTAATATCCCTAACTAAAAAAGACCCATAAATCATTCTAAACCAATCATAGACTGAATAAATAAATAATTTTAGAGAAATTAATTCATATAAAAATATTAAATTTATATCTTTATTATTAATCATAAATTTTTTTGTTAAATTTATTGATTCTTTAATTGAAAAATTATTATTCACTTCATAATCTAGAATCCAATTTATTTTTAATGTATTACTTTCTATTAAGCGATGAAGATCCCCCCAATAATTTGAATAAAAATTATTATTTTTAAGAGCATCTTTATTTATATTTGGAAAGTATGAAAAAATAGATGCATCTGAAAAATTATATAAATTTTTATTTTTTCTTTTACGTAAAAACCATACAGATAAATTTAATAAATAATAAACAGATTTCGAAAATTTATAAAATAAATTTAAAATATTGCTATGTTTGATAATACCCCCAGAAGCTGGAGGACTTTTGTCAATGAATTCTAAATTTAATAATTTTGATAATTTTTTAAAAACTAATTTTAATTCATAGTTAATTGAATGATATTCGATTTTTTTTATATTATTATTGATTAAGTAAATTTCAATCGCTCTTGCTTTAAATACATTGAAAATTCCATCACTTATCATTGAGGGTTTTTCAGATATTTTTGTTAAATGCCAATATGACAGGCTTGATCCAATCTTAAAAAAATCAACTAATAATTTATTATTAATTTTCTTTTTCGTTAAATTATTAACCCATAATAAGTATTCATCTTTTATTCTTTCTTGATATTCATTTAAGAGAAAAGAAACAGAAATTTTCTGCTTATTATTAGTAAAGCCTTTCCAAAATATAAAAACTTCATTTTTATTTGGTGATAAATTTTCTATATGCTCATCAAATATTATAATTTTTTTAACCATATAAATTAATAAGTTTTACCATCTATGTATCCAGTCTATGTTTTTGGACCATTTCTCATTTTTTCCAAATCCTAGGAAATTTATATTTTTTTCTTTTGCTACAGATAAGTCAAATTTTGTATCACCAATATAAAGCATTGAATTATAATTAGATTTAGTTAATTTTTTAATATCCTTAAAACTTTCTATTTTCTTTGTAGGCGCACCATAAATTTTTATGAAGTGCTCATTCATTGCGTTGTATTTTAAAATTTTACTTAATTCATTTATAGGTGATGCTGAAACACAAAAAATATTTTTATTTTTTTTATACCTCAATAATTCTAGTATTTTTTTTACTTTTGGATAAATTTTTATTTTTTCTAAATGAAAAATCATGCCCGTCCTAAATTTATTATCTAAATTTTCAACCTCTTTTTTTGTAATTGATATTCCTAAAATATTATTATGTATAAGTCTAAATTTTTCAATTCGACTTTTTCCAATAATTTCTTTTTGATAGCGAAAGATTTTTTTTTGAAAATCTAAACCGTATTTTTTATAAACTTCAAGAAGGATTTTGGATTTTAAATCTAAAGTATTTGCTAAAACACCATCAAAATCAAAAACTATAATATCATATTTAGATAGGTAATTAATATAACTATTTAATTGCATCAATTTTTTTTAACTCATCCCTTAATATTATTTTTTCTTCGTCATTAAGGACTCTCCAGGGTTTCCTAGGAAAGCCACAGTCTATTCCCTGAAATTCTAGTATATCATATGCTGTAGCTGGGCGCATGTTTAGCTTATTTTGCAACTCTCTTGCTTTATTGACGTGAATTTGAGTTAACTTTGCTGCATCATAATCATTTTTTATAATTTCTTTATACATCTTTGTAACTAAGTGTGGAAAAGCCATCGATGTACCAGCAACACAAGCTTCGGCACCTAGATTGAACCCTTCTAAAAAAACTGATCCTGAACCTGGCATTAAATCAAAGTCTTCATTAATATTCCACACAGCTTCGGCATATTTTTTAAATTGGACCATATCAGATCCACTATCTTTCATTCCTGTTAAGCCCATCTTAACAAATTCTACCAGCATTTCTGGACTTGCTGATACCTTTGTAGTTCTAGGATTATTATAAAAATGCAACGGTGATTTTGTTTTTTTAGAAACATTTTCAAAATGATTTAAAATATTCCTTTCATCATACGCATGGCCTGAATAATAATAAGGAATTACTATTGCGAGTGCATCAGGTGAGAACTGATCAGCATAGCTTGCTAATTCAATAGTATAATCAGTTGACGCGTGTCCAACGTGTATTATATTTTTTAATCCAATTTTTTTTGACTTTTCGATTATAGTTTTAGTTATTTTTTTTCTTTCTTCAATTTCCATTAGTGGAAAGCTCCCATAAGAGCCAACTGCAAAAATACCATCAATCTCGTTATTTTTCAAAAAGCTTAAAATATTATCTAGGCCTTTTTCATAGAATGCTCCATTTTTATCAAATGGTGTAATAATTGGACTAATTACTCCTTTAAAATTTTTCATTATATTCTTTTTAATTAATTAATTTTTTGACTAGTTGAAGTTGATATTCATGATCAATATCAATTGATCTTGATTCCGGCATAATATATGGAATTGGATTTTTACCTATAAGATTTTTTTGCTTGAGAAGATTTGAAGAACTATTGAATATAATAGATCCATTAAACCTATATGATTCTCTGTGCTGAGTACTCTTTGTAGATTTTGCATAATTTTTTGGGAAATAAGGTTTCATGACACCCTTACTGTTTATAAAATGAGCTAGTTGAATTGGAGTTTCGTACTTTGATACACTTACAATTGGCTTTTTGAATTTCTTGAACATCTTCCAAGCTTTTATTAAATCTATTTCTTGCCTTAAAGGAGAAGTTGCAAGTAAAATTCCATAATTTTTGTCAATCAAGTCTAATTTCTTAGTCATATGGTTTATGACTTTAATAATAGAGGTGCTACTATTAGCAAGCTCTGCCGGTCTTTTAAAAAAAGAACAATCGTTTTTTTTTGCTAAAGTGATAATCTTTTGACTATCTGTGTTAATTATTATGTCTGAAAATAAGTTTGATTTTTTACATTTCTCAATTGTATAAAGAATTAAAGGCTTGCCATTTAAAATTCTATAATTTTTATTTTTAACTCTGTTAGAAAAACCTTTTGCAGGGATGATCGCTATTGGTTTTTTAGGGCTAATATTCATACATTGATCTAACTGGTATATTATAAGTTGTTTTAGTAATAGATTTCACTTTCTTTAAACTAAAATTTTTTTCAAACAAATTTAAAGCAGAAGTTATTAATTTTTGCCTATTATCTTCACTTTTATATCCATCAAAACCAGCAAGATGAATCATTTTAGCACTTGAGAAAATTCCGACTGACAAGCAGTAAAGTAATGTTTTATCTGAAGGCAGAACGGTGTAATAATCAGAAATTTCAAATTTTTCATCTTTAATTATAACTTCGTAGTTAATTATTTTTTTGAATTTATTATCTTTAGGCAAACTGGATAATGGTGCTATGAATTTTTTCTCAAGAATTTTCTTTTTTTTGATATTCGATTTATTTTTTACGAAATTAGATGATATATAATAATCAATGTATTTCTCATTTATATTATTTTCAGTTAAACATGAAATGACTATATAGGAGTTACTTTTTATTAATATCTCTATCATCTCCTTATTCTTTTTGACAGTTTCTCCAGGGCCAATGAATAATAATTTCTTATTTTTAAAATAAGATTTTAACTTTGATCTAACATTTTTTTTTGTTTTTGATTGTCCAAAAAGCTTTAATGAGTCTGAAGTATAACTATGACCGTTATTTCTTGATAAGTAATTTATCATTGTTATAATAGTATTTTCATCGTGACTAAATTTAGCTAACATTTCCTGAATGTATGTAGGATGAACATCTTTTTTTGCTGCTAACCTATAGTAAATATTACTACCCCAATTAAATTCTTTTTTTAATTTTATAAAATCACTTTTTATTAATTTTTCTAAATTTAAGAACTTTTTATTAGAATGAAAATATTTTAAAAGCTTTTCTAATTCTGTATTACCTGCGCCACGACCCATACCTAAAACTGTTGCATCTAAATATTTACAGCCAAATTTGTTCGCGATAATTGTATTCTTTAATGCTTCGTTACAATTATTGTGACCATGAAAACCAATATCTTTATCCCACCCTTTTTTCAAGTTCGATAAAATAGTCTCTACTTGCTTAGCTTTAAGTGAACCGAGAGAATCTGCAAAATATAAAGTTTCAACACTTGACCAACTATTTACTTCTTTTGCTATATTCTCTATTTCATTAGGGTTACATCTAGATATCTGCATGATGTTTAAAAATACATTAAAGCCTTGTCTTTTTAATTGGTAGGCAATTTCTCTTGCTGATGCTACCCTATTTTGATTAACTGCAATTCTTATAATTGAAATATTAGTTTTAGCTTTATTAGGGAAATGATTTTTAATATACCCTTTAATCCCTCCTTTATAATTAGATGCTTCTTTTTCATTTATCATTACTGCATATTTCAAATTATAATCAGACAAATGAAGAATATTGAGGAAGTCTTCATTTGAATAAGCGTACGGTCCAAGATACTCTTTTTGGCTGGCAAACCTGAAACCTATTTCTACAATGTCTACATTACTCTTATCCATTGCATTAAGATATTTTTTTACTGTACTAATCTCAAAGTCCCATTGATTATAATAACCACCATCTCTTAAGGTACAGTCTAAAATTATTGGTTTCATTATTAGAATATAAAAATTATTTTGCCATTATATTTATATTACTCACTATTTTTAATAAAGCTTTTTATTTGAGATAAATATTGTCTAATACTAGCCTTGCCCACACCTGTAATTTCTGGGTACTTAAAAATTATAATTATAATTGCAATAAAATAAATAATATTAGAAATAGCAAACATAATTAGAGTATCAAGTTTAAATAAGTATTCGACTATTTCTTTAGATAAAAACGCACTAAAAAATATAATAAACAGCACTACCGGTTGATAAAGTATTTCAAATTTTTCTTTTTTGAATTCTTTAATTATTAAGTAGTATAAAATGTTGACCTGTATTAATTGTATAATAATTAATTTTAAAGCTACAGCAGCTGAACCTAAATTAAGGCCAGGCAATACATAACTCTTAGGCGCTAAAATAAAATAAGTTACAATAATACTAATAACCATAGTTATAATTCCTATTATTGCGTGCAGTTTAGTTCTTGAAGTTGCAAGTAAGACAACACCAGTTATCTGCCCTAATGACTGATGAATTGGATATAAAATTAATAAAAACATCGTGAGATAAGCGTTTTTATACTCATTTCCTAGAGCAATCTCTATTATTTCAGCTACCCATGGTAAAAAAAAGCCTGCAATTAATGCACTAATAAAAAATAAGAATTTATACACACTTTTAAATAAAGAAAATACTTTTTCATATTCTTTCCTATAATCATATTCTGAAATTTCCTTCCAAAAAATTTTTAATATAGCTGCTGTAAAAAGTATTGAAATAGTGCTTATCTGATGAGAAATATTGTAAAATGCTTGTTCTGTAAACCCTCCCCAGATCTGAAGCATCCATCTATCTGAGAAATTATAGAAGACTGAAATCAAAGTGTAAGGAATAAGTGGAAGGCAATAAATATAAAATCTGTTGAATATTGATCTGAAATTTTCATCTTGATTGCCTTCATTTTTAGATGACGCTCTATATAATTTGGATACAAGGAAACTTGCAATAGCCCATTCTATGCTAAATGATAGAAAAATTAGTTCTAAATTTAAATAATTTGCTTTCCATATAAATAAAATTATAAAGAATTGAATAAAAGAAAATATAATATTTATAGTCTGACATTTAATTGTTTCTCTATTGGCCTCTGCCATTTTTGAGCAAATACTCCATAAATAATCCTTAAAAAAAATTCCAATAAAAGCTAAAATAAGCAGTAATCTATTTTCACTGACAAAGAATACTTGTAACGCGGTGTCAGGGAGTATGACTAACAATAAACTAAATATAATTAAAAATTGTATGAGCAACCACAATGCGTAGGTTTTTATAAATCTTCTACTTTGAGTATTTTGTGACGTAAATGTAAAGAAAGCTGATGAAGAAGCTATGTCTAAGAGATAGGTGCAGAAAGTAAAAGCAGCAATTAGAAATGTAAATTTTCCATAAACTTCAACACCTAAATTTTTTGCTAAAAAAAAAGCTAAAAATATATTTAATCCACCTCGTAAAATGGTTGTTACGATTGTAAAAATATATCTTAAAAAAATATCTTTTGTATTTATTTTATTTACTAATGAAAACATAAATATTTTATTTGTCTAATATGTTTAATAAACCTTTTTCTAAATCACCATGAAGATTACAATATCTTCTTGAGAAATTATTCCTCACTCTCCTGACTTTTTCACTTTCCCACCACAAATCAATATTATTCCAATTATTAATTAAAAAATTCGCTGCACTTTCCTCATCATGATGGAAAATATTTACCTCATAAAGTTGCTGATAATATTTTTCAGCCTCTTGGTTTATCTCATTAAATTCAGGTTTCCAATAAACTAATGTCGGTATGTCTAGAGAAAGCGTCTCTAAGTGTGTTGTTCCATTATATGTTGAGATTACAATTTTTGATTTACTGTATTCATCATATATATATTTTGAATGACTTATATTTAAGCTGGGATATTTTTCTAAAAATATATCTGAATAATCCCCATCATAATTTTCATCACTGTGAAATCTTACTTTAATCTTATCTCTTAAATCTGTATTAAATTGATATAAAAAATTAATGTGGGTTAAAATATAATCGTCTAATTGGCTATAATTTAAATCTGAATCTATAGACTTTGAATGAGGTGAAATTGAACCTAAAACTAAAAGAGCATTCTCTTTATTTTTTTGATTAAGATTAGATTTATATGTCTTTTGAATTCCCAAAGTTTCAATATTTTGATGACTATGATCATCCCAACCCCATGTAATATATTTATTAGAAATCTCTACCACGTGATCTTTTGCAAATGAAAACTTCATGCTGTCAATTCCTCCTCCAATTTGATACAGAAGCAAATTTGAACCCTGTTCTACCTGTAATCCAGAATAAAATTTGAATAGCTCGCTATAATACCCTGCAGAAGTTAATATATTTATGGTTTTTTTTGGCCAAGGGTATGCTTTTATTAATTTTATTGTATCAAGAAAATAATCTGTGTAGATGCTTGGTATATTTTTTTGCATCAAATCAATAATTAACGTCTCAAAAGATAAATCTTTATTATTAGTTTTAATTTCAAATTTTTTTTTATTTACAATCGTTTTATTTTTTAAGATTTTTTCTGATATGTCTTCCAAGTACCAATAAGATTTATGACCATTTATTTTTTTTGATAATTTTATCTCTATTTTTTTTTTGAAATAAGATCCTAGCAAAAAGGTATCTACTTTGTTATTAAATAAAAAAAATAAGTTCAATCTATTCAAGTAATAAAATACTTTATTTTTGAGTTTAAATATAATCTTGTTTTTATAGGAATTATTAATATTTTCTTCGTACTCTATACTAGTTTTATTAAGTGGAATTTTATCTAAAAATTTAAATTTTATAATTTCACTTAAGATCATTTCATTCCAACTGTTTGTTTGGATAAATTTTTGATACTCTTTGAAATCAAATGGTATCAATTTATAATTCTCTGAATAATTACAGCTATCTATCTCATAATCATTTATTACCTGTCTTAATGATTCATGCTTGTCATAAACGATTTGAAGAAATGATCTGGTCCATGGGCCTATAAGAATTGTCCAAAATCTCTTCGAATAATTTACATTATGAAAAGAATTTAATTCTTTTTGAAGAATTGAAATTAATTTTTCATATAGTGTACTTAAGTAATAATAATCATTTTCATACTTTTTTCTATCATCCCAATGATGTTTTGAAATGAGATAATTGTACTTATCATTATCTAATAATTCTTTAATAGATAAACAATTTTTATCTAACAATAAGAGTGGCTTATCTTTTCTCCAAATTTTTTTATTAGCTGTTAATGCAAGAAAGTATTTCATGGGTTTAAGTCATAAATTACGTAATTTTTATTTTCATAGATAATATAATCTTTTGGAAATCTTATATCAGGATTATAGTTTTTATTTATCAACAAGTAAGCTGCATTTAATTCATCTTTCAAAGCAATTAATTTATTAAAATTACTTTCATCTAAAATTTGATTTAAAATTATTGTATTTCTGTTTGCATAAATTCTTCCACTATCTCCAAAATATTCATATTCAGTCTGCGATAGCAACGGCGTTGACCTTAAAGCTAGAAATTTGAATGTTTGAATATCGTGAGTGACAAGAAATCGAGCATTCTTTTGTGTATTAGAACGTACCCAATTAGCTACTTCCCGTAAAGATGTATTCTTTTCATGTTTTTGAAGAATCTTTTGATTTTTATAACCTAATACTAATGAAGAATTATTATAAATATCGTTAGGCAATTGCCATGAAAATACAGATAAAAAAAGTATGAATACAGTAAGTGAATTTGTTACTGAACTATTTTTCTGATTTTTTATACTAAAAAACAAGTATATCAAGCTGGCAGGCATAATTAATGAAAAACAAATTAGAACTAGATAATTTAATTTCAAATTATCTAAGGGAAAATTAATTTTATACTCATCATATTCAAAAGAAAACCCAGAAGCAATTGTAATTAAAATTATAAATATAAAAAAATAATTAATATAAAGATTATTTTTTTTATTTTCTAAATATAAAAAGGATGAAAGAATTATAAAAAACCATAATACATAGCTTTTAGTAAATAATTTATATACTAAAAAATTGTCACTTGATAAAAATAAAAAATAAAATTGATAAACCAATATTATTAATACGCACACTAATAAATATTTGTATTTATTTAGGACTTGATGCTTATACTTTAGATTTAAATTTCTCAATTGAGTTAGAAATATAGATGTATATCCAAAAAGTAAGGTAAATAAAAAATTACCCATGTATTGTGATCGCGGCACAAACTTATCGATTAATGGATAAGAAAATTGTAAATTATTTTTTAGCCATCCATAAAGTATTAATACTATCGTAGATACAGTGAGAATATTAAGTAATTTTATGAAATCTTTATTAATTTTAATTAGGTTTGGAAATGATTGCAAAAAAAACATACAGAATAAAGAGATTGAAAACAAAATAATTAATGGAGGATAAAAAATAAACCATCTTAACAACCCTTCATAACTTCCTAAGGGATTATTGCCTTGATTCCAAGCAAGACCTGAGTATTTGCTAACAAGATCTTCGTTGGCAATAATAGTATTAATCTTATCTATAAAAATATTGTAATTAGCACTTAGCTGATGCTTTAAATGCCAGTTTTCTATTGAACTGATTAATTCTATAAAAATTGGGATAGAACCTGCTATAAAACTTATAATAAAAAATGGAGCAACTAATAAACTACTTTTGTTAAATCTATTAAAAAAAACATAAGTAAGTAAAAAAATTATGAATGCATAAATTGCTATTATTGGGTAAAGATTCGCACTTATTCCGAGTAGTAAGAAAAAAAAAATTAGTCTTTTATAGTCATTGTAAAATATAAAAAAAGTAGATAAGAATACTGGAATCAGTACAGTGAAATTTTGTCTCGCGGCAATATTAATGTCACTATAACCCCATATTAAAAACATCCAATGATTTTCTAGATAGCCAACTGTGCAAGATATAGCTAAGCAAGTTGATATAACCCTTGATCTGGTCAAGATAAAGAACCAATAAAAAAGGCTGATGCATGAAGCAAATATTAATATTGATAGCCATAATCTATACTTTCTTTCATATTCTGAATCCTTCCAAAGAAATGAGAGAAGTTTTTTGTGCAAAGGAATATAAGGGGGGTTGCCATAGGAATGATAATCATCATTAGAAAAGTTTTCTGGATATTTTTCAGGATAAATTAAAAGTGGCTCATTTGAAAATCCTTGTTTAAATTCTGATATAACTTTAGACTCTTTTAGGTAGTATAAAAGAGAGAGAGTAAAAAATATTAAAAATATTAATGGATAAAAAAGGAATTTGTTTTGTATTAAACTATTTTTTTTATCTTTTAATAAACTAAAACACATGAAAATATAGATTTAATTAGAAAAATAATTTCTTTCTTGCATACTGTATATGCTAAAGATCAAAATCATAGCGATAAATTGATTATAATTACTTTCAAGATTTCCACTAAATTGAGATAAAACATAAAAGTACAAAAATATATTTAATAAAATTAGTATTACTCTTTTTTTTGCAATATCAATTCCTTTGCCTGTTATGATTTGATGAGAGCGATAAATTGTTATGAAAACAAGGGCATAATATAACAATAAGGTAATTAATCCAAAGTCCATTAGGATCTCGAGGGAAAGATTATGCACGCTAGAACTTTCACTCATTAAAGTACTGTAACCATAACCATGACCTGTTAATAAATATGATAATTGAAAATTCTCAATGTAATTTAGAAATATAGTAATTCTATGAGACGAAAAAGTTATGTCAGCAAAACGAAAGGAGTAAGCAGAAACAACAAAATAAAATATTAATATAATCAATATTAAAATAACTATAATTATGTTTAATTTTACTTTTGAAAATAATTTTAATAAATTTCCATTTGTAAAATATTTCATATAAAAAATAAAGAGAAGAGGAGAAATTACAGTTGCTATTAAAGGCATTCTTTGGTTGATTAATGCCATTATAAGGATTGTCCAAATTAGTAATAGGAAGGTAAAAAATTTCATTAGCCTTGTTTTTTGATATATTGAAAGATCAAAGAATAAAAAAATTACTAACAACCCAGTAACTTTAGCTAAATATAGACTTTGTAGAATCACTACACCACTTGACTGTTCATATTTTATTCTCCAAGAATCATCATAAGTTAGAAATTGACGTAAATATAAATATTCATAAGCAACTGGAGAAATAACAATAGTAACGGCAATACAAATATATAAAATATATTTAATTAATTTCTTATATGAATTAAGAGAATGTTTAAAACAACTATAATAAATGAATGGTAAGAAAATACTCGCAAAAAACACAAAAATGTTTTTTGTACTCAAAATGTTTAAGTCAAAAATCAAAGCTGAGCTAAGTAAAATTATTAAAAATGATATCAAAAGTGAGTTTGTTAATGAAAATTGAAAATTTATTCTTCTTGATTTCAATAAAATTAATATAAATAAAGAAGAAAATATAATAACTGAGATATTTATTCCTGGATCAAAATCAATGTTTATAATTGACTTAATATTTTGAAGAGTACCTAAAATTAATAATGCAATTATACTCTCAGAATATTTAATTATTAAAATAGCAAATGTAACAATTATTAATGGCGCCGAGCTAAATATTGAAATCATAAATAATTACACATCAACGGGTTTTATTAAGTAATAAGCAGTAAAATAAATAGGTATCATTAATAAACTAAATACAACTCCATCAAAGAAGGCTAACATGAAACCTATTTCTGGATCTAAGCCAAGGATTGTAAAAAAATAATAAAATGTAAACTCCCTAACACCAAGTCCTCCAATAGAAATAGGTAACAACGATAACAATGAAGAGATAGAAAAAATAAACAATAGAAAGATTATATTGATATCAACATTAAAAAGAAAAACTAGACTAAGTAATTGGAATAATATTGAAAAAAATATTAGCAAATTAATAATTAATATTTTTGATAGATTCTCATAATAACACTTAAAAATTTCTAGAATAATTTTTTGTACATATTTAAAAAATATTAGTCCACTCAAAACATAGTTAAAGAAAAAGACGATAGGAATTATAAATAATAATATAGTAAAATATATTAAGCTTATTAAAGAATAACTCATACCAAAAAAATAATTAATAAAAAAGAAGGATCCAAATAATGAAATTATAAACAAAATAATTATATCCGAAAATCTATCTGAAAATATGTTTATTAAGCCATCCTGGAAATTTGAACCTTCCTTCTTTAAGTATATATATTTACCAAATTCTCCTATTTTTGCTGGAGTTAGTTGTCCAAATGAAATAGTCAAAAAACTTATTGATATATATTTTCTAGAGGAAAAATTAATGCCTTGAAATAGATTTATTAAATTCCATCTATAGGATTTTAAAAGAACCATAATTATATTTGAAATAATATATGGTATTAAAAAAAAGATACTTATGTCATCAAGAACGGAAAATAATTTTTGATAATCCAATATAAAAAGTAAATATAAAAAAATTATAATTCCCAAAACTTTGAATAAATAAGTCAAATTACTATAATTCATAAAATTAATTTTTTTTATTAAGGAATATATTTTCGTATCTGAT
>MDSV01009168.1_pt1 | contig 30028 bp, 27 predicted proteins | sample 810851 | NCBI WGS metagenome assembly MDSV01 (sample SAMN05326640, study PRJNA326480) | marine metagenome | isolation source: seawater | place: Atlantic Ocean: North East | collected 2012 | reverse complement strand
CTCCTGAAATGCCGCCAATGCCACCAATGGATGCGCCACCGGCTCCTCCTGAAATGCCGCCAATGCCACCAATGGATGCGCCACCAGCACCTCCAGAGTTGTCTGCTGCTGATGCTTTGCTATCACCACCAGCACCTCCTGAAATGCCACCAATGGATGCGCCACCGGCACCAGCAGATGTTCTACTGTCACCGCCAGCCATGGAATCAGAATCTACAGAAGATGAAGCCACAGAATCATCTGCTGCCGACCTATTACTATCTCCACTGGCAAATATCCCTGAGGAAGAAAGTGAGGCTGTTCAAGAAAACATGTCTCCTGATGACTTATCTGGAGAACAGGCTGGAGCAACAATTAGATCTAGAGATGACGTAGAAAAAGTTCCAGGCGACAAATTAGAAGGAAGCCTGCATGAAGTTGAAAATGCTACATTAACTCCTGATGGGGAAATAGTAAAGCAGACTGTAAAAGGTACTCTTACGATTAACAACCCTTCAAGTGACGATAGAATTTACGACATAGATGTAATATTAGACAACGCTGATTCCACAGACATCGGTGGAGATCATGTCTCTGTCGATGAACTTGAGGCAGGTAAGAACTACAGTATGAAGTATAAAGTTGAAGGAATGAGAATGATGGCTCTTAGAGAGCGACTCGACACCAACCCTGCAAGATCACAAGAGAGATCTTTATCTGTCGCTCATGGAGAAGATGGTGGCCCTATAGCAATGGAAATAGAGGTCGAGAATATGTCAAGTGTTACTCTAGAAAATATTGAAGTAAAGAGACCTGTACCGGACGAAATCACTTTTGAAAACACTGGTTCTGCAACTATGGATAATGGCAATTTGATTTGGTCAGTTGGCACACTAACAGCAGGAGAAAAGCAAATCCTATCAATAGAGGGTAGAATCGTTGTAAGTGGTACTAAGACTATCAAAGCCGGTTCTGCCTCTGCAAGTTACACTGCTCAATCAACTCTATCTAACTTAAAATTCAAAGAACTAGATGCGTTCTGTCGAGGATTTACCTACATGAGAGTAAGAGAAGATGAAAGACCTGATAATTGGATTTGTAAGACTATTTTCGAAAATCGTTCATCTTTCGCTGTTGATTTGACAAAGTTGCAAGTTAGAATGAAAGGGAGTAATGAGTTGCTGTTTGACATTTCAGATGTTGAACAAGATGTATTGCCTAATGGAAAGTGGGAGTCAGATGACAGAACTGTTGTAGCAACTTCCGAGCCTGATTTTACTTATGATTTATCATACACAATATTGCCTCACGCCGTTAGGTCAACTGAAGGTTCTATGAAACTCGAAGAAAATTCATTCGATGTTTTAGAAGCCAACCTATCAAAGAAGTATTCGACAACTGGACTAAGATCCTACAGAAACCAAAAAGTTTCTACATCAATTTCTCTGAAGAATGAAGGTTCAGCGACAATAAACCTGATGAGAATTACTGATGACATACCAGGATTATTTGAAGCACCTGATCTTGAGACAATGAAGATTAGCGTCGCTGGAAAAGAAATTGATATGGAACAATACAAAGCCGAGATTAGCAGTGGAATAACTCTAGAAAAAGAATTCAAATCTCCAGATGGTGATGGACATACTTTAACCATGACAATTGGTACTAGAGGACCTTTGGGTCTAGAACCCGGAAAGTCAATTAACATAACTTATGATTTAATCGCTCCTGACCCATCACCGCAAAATGAGAAGGTAGTAGCACCACTAAGAGCCGAATTTAGTGCAGAAAGATTTGGACCTGTGTGTGGCAGAGATTGTCCGGACGCACCTTCAATCAAGGTTATTCACAACCGAAGAGATTTCTCAGCTGGAAAGCAAGCAATACCACTTGGTGGCAAGGGACGTTATGAAGTTTTGATTCTGTTCGAAAATAATGGAGATACTGCACTTCAAGACATCTATATCAATGACGTGATTCCGCAAAATTTCGAAATCAAAGATTGGTATATCAAAGGAGCCAATGGTAAAAGAGATGATTGTGAAATTACCACTGAAGACATAGACATGGGAACTCAAGCCAGTTGGATGGTTCCAATGGTTGGAAAAGGCGAACGTCTAGAAGTCTGCTTTGAAATAAAAGGTAGTGGTGAAGTTGATGGTGATATCTTGAACAAATTCCATGGCGTACACTTTGGAGATGAAATTGAATCTGAAGATCTACCTGAGCCTGTGGTTGAAGAACCGGTGGCTGAAGAAATAGCTGCTGATGATTCAAGTAGTGAAGCAGATGAAAATACTGAAGATAAGCCCAAAGTGACCTGGAGAAATGATGTACTAAAGAGAGTCATGGATGCACATGGAATTGATTTAGAACTCAAAGATTCATTTATTGAACATGCAGTAAACTTTGACTCCGACGACAATGGATACCTGAAAAAGGCTGAACTTGAGGAAGCTGCAAAGGCATGGAATGCTAACAACACATCTGAAGAAGCGGAGGAAGAAAACACAGAATCTGAGGCAGAATCAACCGAAGCTGAAAATCCTGTTGAGGAAGCATCTTCAGAGGAAGAAACTGGTGAGAAACCATGTCCTGTATGTTCAACATCCTGTGCACTTGATGCAAATACATGCCCTGCTTGTGGATTTTCTTTCGTAGATATGTGATTTCAACTATGAGGGTAAGACCCAATTTGGCCAAACCTCACTTTGAGATTCACCTGAAACAATCACAATGACTTTACGGGGAAGATTAGCTAAAAATTCCTCAATCGGAGTAGAAGTTGATGGCGGCATGATTCCATCTCTTAAATCAACAGCAAGCCACGCTTTTGGGTATTGTTCCATCCACGCATTTAATTCAGCTTCAATACCTTGAGGTGGAACGCCTTGACGTACGCTAGCTAGAAACTCCCATCCATTTATGCAATGACGCTCATCGTCAGTCCACATGAATACTCTTGGTTGACTAGTTAACATTGAGATCTGTTCAATTGCTTCCAATTGAGTCACACAAACGGGTTGGAAGGGCATAGGCATAGGTAACGGATGTTTCCAGTTGGTTTCCAAATCAAGTGGCTCTCTACGGCGCATGATATCGCCTGTAATGCGAAATGGTTTGAATATCGCGCTTTGATGATTAAATTAATTTTAGTTTTTCAATGCCAACCTTCATGCCCTTGCTAGATTTCCCACCATCATGGCAAATGGCAATTCACCACCGCCACCGTCACCGCCGGGTGGTTCGATGATGATGATGTTAATGGTCATGATATTGATGACTCTACTTATCATGAATCCCGGAATTAGGTCGACAATGGGTGGCATTGCAGACCCTATTTTATCACCAATTCTTCCAGAGGAGTCATTTTTTATCATGACTGTACTGATACTAGGGACATTTTCTATGCTTATGAACACAATTCTGAGAAGTTTCTTTCTCGACCCAATTGAACAAGCACATATTGGACATCGTCAAGGACAAATAAGGCGTATGATGAATGATGCAAGAATTTCAAGAGACCCAATATTGCAAGAAAAAGCCACTATTATGCAACAGCAAATGATGCCCGAACAATTGAAAGTCCAAATGGGTGCTATGAAACCAATGATGTTCACTATGATAATTATTATCGCAGTATTTTCTTGGCTAACCACAACTGTTGAAACATTTAGAGTTGATTATGTTTCACTACCATGGGCATCAGAATGGAACCTATTGTCTGATAAATTCCTGTTCTTCCCTGCATGGATTTGTGCATACATCTGCATGAGTGCACCATTTGGTAGAGTTGTAGATAGACATATCAAATTATTCCGTTACAGAACTCATCCAGTGGTTGCTTCGGGGGACAAGTTGAAAGAGCCATTGCTCCATTTGGTTGCTAACCAAGGAAAATCTGTTGACAAGAATGCTCAAAGAAGAAGACAAAAAAGTAAATCCCAATCAAGGAAGAAAACTAATTCTAAAAATAATGATAAGTCCGAGAAAACCAATTCTAAAAATAATGATAAATCTGTGAAGGCTAAAAAATCGGGGAATTCAAGTACCTATGCTGGTGTTGAAGGTCTGATTTGTCCAAAATGTGATAGCGATATGATTAGTAAGGCTGGCCCACGCAAGAAAAAGTGTGAAGTTTGTCGACACCAATGGGTGTGAATATGAAAAAAGTCACTATTTCTGGACATCCAGGAAGTGGCACATCAACATTGGTTGAAGGTCTTAGTAAGCATTTTTCTTGGACATCCATAAATGGAGGACAGATATTTCGAAATGAGGCTAGCGAACGTGAAATGACTCTTGCAGAGTTTGGTGAACTTTGTTCAAATGATGAAACTGTTGACCTGACACTGGATGAGAAATTACGCACACATATTTTAGATCAAGTAACCAACATAATTGAGTCAAGGCTCGCAGGGTGGTGGGGCTATAAACTTCAATCCGATTGTGTCAGAATATGGTTGAAGGTTTCTGAGCAAGAAAGGGCAAAAAGAGTTACTGCGAGAGAAGGAATAACATTAGAAGAAGCAATTACTGCCAACAGAGTAAGATTACTGGTTGACAATGAAAGATATGAAAAAATGTATCGTTTAATTCCAGATGACCCCACCCCTTATACCCACATTATTGATGCAACCAATATTACCGCTGAGCAAGTTCTTGCTGAGGCGATAGGAATCTTAGGAGATGAATGAATGGCAAGAGTGCAATTAAGTGATGTATCAAAGCCATCAAATCATGGATTAAATCCAGAGAACTTAACCATTGAGCAACGTCTTGCATCAGGATTTATACTTCTGGATAAACCCCCTGGGCCAACCTCTCATCAAATTGCTTCTTGGGTAAGAGATTTACTTGGATTAGAAAGGTTGGGTCATGGCGGCACTTTAGACCCATTTGCTACTGGTGTTCTACCCCTCATGGCGGGAAAGTCAATGAAATTGACCAAGGGGATTTTGAAAACTGACAAAACCTACATTGCTGTGCTAAAGTTCGCTCAAGAAACAAATATCGATTTACTGAATGAAGTCATTGACAAGTTAACCGGTAGAATATACAATGTCCCGCCAGAGATTTCAGCAGTAAAAGTTCAAGTTAGAACTAGGAAAATATACAAATTTGAATTGATTGAGACCTCTGGTATCCAAGCGATTGTAAGAATTGCCTGTGAAGCTGGAACATATATTCGAACTATTGCAAGAGACATGGGTTTGTTACTCGGATACAAAGTTGATTTGAAGGAACTTAGAAGGGAAAATTCCGGGAGATTTAACCTTACAGATTGTGTTACTCTTCAAGAAATTGCTGATGCTGTTTGGTTGTGGAAAGAATGTGATGACTCCGCAGCATTGGAAAAAATCATCCATCCAACCGAGAAATTATTGCTTGATAAACCATACATAGTTGTCAAGGATAGTGCTGCAAGTGCATTATGTCATGGAGCGCCACTACTTAGGCCAGGATTGATAGAAGTTAGCGATAAGTTATCCATTGGACTTGAAGTAGCGGCATTTACCACTAAAAATGAAGTTGTTGGGATTGTCAAAATGAGTAAAGGTTTCACTGAAATATCTTCTGAAACCTCCGGCGAGATAGGTAAACCTGTAATGATCTTGATGGAGCAGGAAAGATATCCTCCTCAATGGAACAAATAACCATTTCAAGCTTCAACATATTCTTCGTAGATATATTCCTCTGTTTCTATTCTTATTTTTAGTTCTGACATGTTCCCACATCCACTTTGTCAACCTAAGTTGAACGACCCCCACAGCCTCAAAGTAACATTTCGTTTTATGTTCCACTTATCAAATTATAGTGGTAATTTGACATTATCCGACATTAGATGATTGAATCATTTAATCTACAATTTCTTGATTTTACCAGGAGCAAAAGCGGAAAATAAGACTGCAATCAAAGCAACTACAACAAGTGTGATTATCCATAACATACTTGTTGAAATCAATGTATCTGATGAAGAATCTTCAGCAGTGAATTTTGCCACATCTATGGTCACAGAACCAAAGTTATTTTCTTCATCACTCTCTAGAATTTGATTGGTTCTGTCTAACTCAATAGAAAGCGTTTGTGGACCGTTTTCAGTTGGTTTCCAATCACAAGTTACTATTCCAAGTTCGCCAGATTGCAACATTGGAATGGACATTACTCCAACCAATGTTGAGCCAGATTGGCACCTAATTGAGATTAATGTTGCTTCACTGTTTCCTGAGTTTCTAACATAAATCTTAACTGGCACTACATCGCCTTCGGTAACATCTGTTGAGTATACAACTATTTCTTCGATAAATAATTCGGCCAACGTTAGAACCTCTAACACTAATGTTTGATTAACACATGATGTTTGATCACATACTGTGACTACTACTGGTACTGTTGATGCTGCTGTAGGAGGTGTTACTAAAATGGTGGATGTTGATAAATCAATTACTGCCCATGATTTATCGGTAGTTGCTGTAATGCCAGTTGAGTCAACATCCGAGTAGGTAAATTGAATGGTTTTTGGAACCCCATATTCAACTGGAACAATCGATGGAAATTCACCCATTTCAGGCTTATCATCTACCTCTTCAACAGAAACTATGAATGTTTCTTGCCAGTTATTTCCAGCCTCATCAGAGACTGTTACTGTTACTGTAGTAGCGCCGTGTCGTTCTGGCATCAATACCAATTTTATGTCATCTTGAACCATTGTTGCGCTTAGTAATGATTCATCAGCGATAGTGAATGTAACTGATAAGTTATCTGTTGTTAATCTATCATCCACACACCTATCGCGGAAAGGAATCAACACTCCAAGGCCATCTTCGACAAAGTATTGTGGCCCAATTGTTTGACATACTGGGTCCTCATCCCATTGAACTTCAAATCCACCCATAACTGTAATTGAAGTCACCTCAAGCAATGTAGAACTAGGCGTTCCTGTCGAATCCCAGTTAAACCAAGCTTGCAACTTTATCGTCAAGTCTTGTACTCCATGTTCCAAGTATTGTCCAATTGGGATATCTACATTGAAACTTGACAATTGATTTATTGTTTGGTAAGTTGCCTCTTCACCATTGACAAAGACTTTCCATCTAGAATAATCAGTGGCTAAACCATCAAGAGAACCAAAAACTCTACCATTGATTGTTAGAGTTGGGTCATTATAATCCAACATAATTGTCTCCACACATGAGTCAGATGATTTTACCTTAATTCGAACTATTTCACTGTCAATCAAGTCATTGCTCGCGAGTACCGTGTAATCTGTAAATTCAATTCCGTTGCTAGAATGTGATACCAATATCTGGTGATTACTTTCACTATCAGTCTCAAAATGAATTCTACCAAAATTCTGTCCTGGTTGAGCGTATAATATTTCACTTGTCCAAACGCCTTCTACACCTTGAGTTACAGGGGACAATCCGCAAGAAGAAATTTGTATATTGTCAAAATAACCTTCTTCAAAATTCACCAAATAAAGCGGCATATCAAATCCCTGTGATGTAGATTCTACCGAAGCCCACTCGGTACCATACCACGGATATTCTACGATTACAGACAAGCCTACTGCATCAACATCCAATTGCGTATCATCTGTTTCACCCTGTGAGACATAGTCCAGGGTTAAGATTAAATTTTGTAATTCAGTCCAAGTCCAGTCAGATTTTTCGGTTACATTTTTTGACCAAATTGTCCCATTCATGTAATCAATAGAGGATGGAGTATTCACATAGGTCACCAGTTCGTGAAAATCTCCATTATTTTCCATGGAAAATCGAACTCGGTCTTGCACCAAAGGCCCTGGGACATGAAACGCGATAATTATGTCTACTGCCACTATTTCATACTGATCATATGGAACTGTATCAAAATCTGTCAATTCAATTACGGGCCCCTTTGTATATGAATAACTAGAATCGGGAGCACCAGTAACATATTGGGAATCCGTAGGTGATGACTGTGCCCACATTTTTACAGTTTGGAGATTTGTTGGCCTAGAATGTTCAAAGGTTATGCGATTGTCTTCAACCATTGAAGTAGTATAATCGGCATTTTCTTGAGTGAAGGTTATTTTATTATCTAGATACCAAGAATCTTCAGTTGATATTTGACCTTGTGGATAGATGTCTACATCTGATGTGGAATGAACGCTTCTTGCAGCCACATTACTACCTAATGAACATAGTAATAGTAGTAGAATTACTATGACTTTACTTGTGGCGTTATACCTTCGCATATATTGGGGTAGAGGTGATATAATATAGAAATAAAGGTATTATAATTCATTAATTGGTTAAATTATTTTATTTTCTAAGAATCGGATTATTGAAATACCACTCTATTTACGACAGCCTACCCTAGATGGCTGTGGTGGTGTAGGGGTTAGCACGAGGGATTGTGGTTCCCTCAGCCCGGGTTCAATTCCCGGCCACGGCCCCATCTATTCTTCCAAATCGTGTTTATCTATCGAGTGACCCATGCGGTCGACTTTAGTCTCAAGGTATGAACGGTTGGATTCACCAACTCCTACAACTAACGGTTCACGATTTACCACATCAATACCATATGAGCGTAGTTGATCAATTTTATTTGGATTGTTAGTTAATAATGTGACTTGATTTATCTCTAGATAGTTCAACATGTTTGCTGCTATTTGATAATCTCTAGCATCACCGGGATAACCTAGCATAAGGTTTGCATCTAATGTATCTGCTCCCCTGTCTTGAAGGTGATAAGCCTGAATTTTGGCGTGTAAACCAATACCCCTCCCTTCCTGTCTCAAGTATAGTAAACACCCCCAGCCCTTTTTGCGAATCGCATCCAAAGCGGCGTGTAACTGTGGCCCACAATCACATCTAAGACTGCCAAATGCATCACCAGTCAAGCATTCTGAATGGGCCCTAACAAGTACAGGATCAGGGCCATCCATATCACCTAGTGTCAATGCAACATGGTCAAATCCGGTAGATTCTTCATGAAACACTCTAATAACGAATTCTCCGAATGTTGTTGGTAATCTTGCTCGACTTGGAATATCAGAAACATCATCGGTTATCTCTTTTACATCAGTCATTTTTTCACCTCAATAATAAAATGGAATTCACCGATTTCACGAACAATCTCTCTTAGAATATGTTCAGTTCTTCCCAAGTACATTGGTATGTCATGTAATGTTTCTGGATCATCTGCTTTTACTCCAATTACATCACCATTAGATAATGATTGGAGGGCTTTCTTTGTCTCATGTAATGGCACAGGACAATAGAATCCTAAAACATCTAGCTGATGAGTAATTTGCATTCCAAAGACACCGCCAGACATTACCGTTTCAATCTGCACAAAACGTGTTGATATACAAACAATGCGATTTACTGGATATTCAAATACCGTATATTCATGTGTATTGACTTGTACGGAGTATTATGACCAAGCCATCAAAGAGAGTTTCCAATTCTCAAGATATGTCTTGGAGTGAAGTATTTCAATTATCTAAATCATACCTAAAAATTCCACTAGCATTGATATTTATTGAAGCAATTTATTGGTTTATCACTCAACCATCAAACACCCTTGTACCAATCCAAATTAGTGAAGCATGGATTTGGAGTGAGATTACCAATCTCATTTATGGGGAGGGCACCGCCACCTTAACAACCAATAATGGGTGGATGACGCAGGTAAATTTGCAAAATGATAATTTCCCCGGAGTACTGGATACTGTAGCACTTTATGTTTCAGATGAATGTGCAGGAGTACACGAAATGTTGTTCATTTCTACATTGATTGTTATGACTGATGGAGTATCACAACGATTGAAATTGCGTTCGATTGCAGTTATGTGCGGAATCGTCTATGTTCTAAATATCGTCAGACTTGTTGCGTTTTATCCAATAGCTGTTGATTCTTGTGCGATAGACCCTAACAATCCTAGTTGTCTAAACCCAGTATGGCAATATCATGAAACCATTTACAACTGGGGTTTTCTAGTAATTTTAGTATTCATGTGGCTAATATGGTTTTGGCAAGTGGGAGGCCCTGAAAGAGCACTGAAATCTAAGAATAATAAGGACAGGTTTCAATTCTCTTTCCGAAAATCGTGGAGTAAAATTCATTTTGTAATTTTGTCATTTGCCTTGCTAATGCTAATTTCATCTGCCTACTCTGTCACCACAAATGATGAGGCCATGAAAGCCAAAGAAATTTTGGATTTTTGCTCTTATTCAAGTATTGCAACAAATCAATGTATGGCGGCACAAAACAGTTGGGATAATGCCATTGAAACCGCATGGTCATTGGCAAGTATAGGGCTGATTATGGCTGCTGCAGTAGCCATAAAAATAAATAAATTAGATGTTAAGAAATTAGATGATGATTCGGAATCTGAATGATCAAATCTGAGAGGATAGTTTAGTTCCATTCAAATCATATTTTTCTATGGCTTTCAAAGCAAGTGATACCTTAGAAGAATGAACATTCACTGTAACGCTGTCTTGATCAAATTGTATTTCTCCTATTGCCAATTCATCACAACCCATTTTTTCTGTCAACCAGTTAGCAATAACACGACTAGAAAATTCCATATCATCATTGGAAGTCAACTTAATTGGAACAAAGCCAAACACATCTGCTGATTCCATGTAGTCATCTTTGTAGGCAATTGAATCTTTGTCAATACCATCAGGTAAATCTGGAACAGCAACTGATGCAATGTCCAATCCATATGTTGCGATTATTCTTGATAATTGTCCAGAGTCATTCCTTGATACTAAACTCCATGCTTGGCCCTCTCTTCCGATTCTTCCAGTACGGCCTATGCGGTGAATGAAGCTGTCCATATCATCTGGAACATCATAGTTTACTACCAAAGTGATGCCATCAACATCAATTCCTCTTGCCGCCACATCTGTTGCGATAATTGTCTTTATGTCACCGCTTTTGAATGATGCAAGTATTCGCTCACGTTGGTTTTGAGAAAGGTCACCATGCAGGCCATTGACTTGGATACCTGCTTTAGATAATCTTTGAACAGACAAATCTACCATCCTCTTGGTGTTACAGAAAACAATAATTTGATCGTCTTCATTAGTATTCGTCAACAGTCTAGATAGGGCCCACAACTTATTCGCCCTACCTATACTTATGCTGTACATTTGAATTGGCGGCACATCAAGTTCTTCGGTATTGGTAAGTACAAACTCTGGCTCATCCATGAATTCATATGCTGCATCAAGAATTTCTTGAGGGAAGGTTGCAGAAAATAGTAAGGTCTGAGACCTAGATGTCATTCTCTCTATCACCCAATTAATATCGGGGAAAAATCCCATATCTAGCATTCGGTCTGCTTCATCTAGACAAAAAATTGTTGGGCTTGACAAATTAATGTACCCTCGCTTAGTCATATCCATAACTCTACCTGGAGTTCCAACAATGATATCTACGCCATCATTTAATTGGCGGGCTTGCTTTTCCAAATCAGTACCACCATATACTGTCACTACTTTTAATCCACTATCACCTTGGATACTATTCATCTCCACCGAAACTTGATTGGCAAGTTCCCTAGTTGGAGCCAGAATTAACGCTTGAAGAGTTCCTGTCGGTTGACATGCTTCGATAATTGGAATGCCAAATGCTCCAGTTTTACCTGAACCAGTTCTAGCCTGCCCGATAACATCATTGCCAACAAGTGCAGTTGGAATCGTATCTCTTTGCACAGGTGTTGCTTTTTCCCATCCTAAACTTTCTAGCCCAGATAGAGTAGATTGTTTTAGTTCCCAGTTGTCGAATCGTTGGTTTGTGAACATTTCCTCACCTCCGCCCAAACGATAAATAGGCCACCGGGCGGCGGCGACCTTACGTAAAATCAAAAGTTATCTTGCTCTGCAATCTCTTGCTGTAGGGTGCCCATCCAATACTTACGGGCATTCTCCCTGTTCAAGGTTCTGCGAGTTTGACGTACATGCTCTAAGATATATTGTCTAAACTTTAACGCCTTGGTTCTGTTTACACCTTTTGGAGTAATTCCATCCCAAAGTCTGTCAAATTGTTCAGCCTTGTCATTGAATTGTGCATCACTCATAACTACACCTTATGCAGGTTGGCCAACAAAGGCCCCTTCTTAACAATGCCGACAGAAATAACCTAACATCAGTACTCGTCATCATCATACCCCATCATATCGTCTTGTGATACACTTTTGTAGAGGTCTGTGACTTTGGTTTTCTTTACTGGCTGGTTTTCCGATTTAGCGGGAGTTTGTTGTTTCATCTGGTTGGACGGTATTGGTTCCAAACCTACACTTTTTCCTGCAGCCTCCGCCACTTCGCGGTCAAGTTTTGGCACAGCAGGAGCCGGTGCCAGAAAACGATTCTTCTGATCTTCAGAACCTTCCAATGAATCATCAGTAGCATATTGAGTGAGTGATTTAATCAATTTAGCATCTGTTTCTGTCTTCAACAAATCAATCGCGATTCCTCTAAGCACCTCTTCGCCATACAGAATTGGCAACATCTCAATACAAACGCGACGAACCTCAACATCATTTGAAGAAGCGCCTTTCAAAATTAATTCTCTCGCTCTACCACTATCTTTGTCTAATGAACGAATAGCCTTAACAGCACTTATTCTCACTTGAGAATCACTATCAGATAATGCTCTCTCAGAAAAGATTGTTGCGATTCTAGTGTCAATCTTTGCTAGCCGTGGCAATGTCTTAGCAGCCGCTCGGCGAACTCTTTCATCATCATCATTTAGCGCCCATGAAACTAAGTCCCAGCCAATATGTCCAGATTTCGTCAAGACCTTACCCAACAACTTAGCTCCTTTCAATCGTAAATTTGCATCGGCTTCTAAAAATAATTCATCAATATGATCACAAGCAACTTCTGGCCACGCTTCACAAAGGGATTCTAATCCCTTGAATGCGAATTTGCTTCGATTCGCTTCAAAAGATCTCAACTCATTGTGTATTATTATGTCAACTCCTGATGGAAATACTGGAGCCGAAATAGAGAGGGTTTCACTAGCCGCTCTTCTGACTGACAAATCATCATCGTCAAGTAGTACTGAAAGCCAATCAAATAATTCATCAGATTTCTGTGTAGCAACTTCTGGCAGGGCTTTGAGAGCAGATACTCTAACACTGGGGCTGTCATCTTCTAACGCCTTCAGCAATGATTTATGGGCTTCAACTGCTCTATGACCTTTAATTCTCGTTAAGGCAATAATTCCATCTTCACGAAGCAATTGATATTTTTTTGAGCGCCAAGAGATTTCATATCCACTTATCTCTCCATTTGCTAAGGGAATAATATCTGAATCATTTATTGCCAACCACGGACCTTCATAAGCTTCAATGTACTGTTTTTTAGACTTTGATTTAGTGACATTAAGTGGTTTCCCAGTTCTTGGGTCTCTGGCGATATATTCTCTACTCATTCCAAACCCCGAATGAACTGCGCAAGTATACAATAGCAATGAATCTGTTGATTTGATGTAAGCTCAAGAACAATTACATTCAAATCATTTGTATGATTGTTATCAATCATGACGGATAACGATATTGACGATGTTCGTCGGGTAATTTCACTATCCTTTAGAGGACAGGAGAGAATTTCAGATCTTGACCTTGAAAGAATTTTATCTTTTGACATGGAATGGTTATCTCCTGAAGAAGCTGGACTCGCGGTCAGTAAACTCATTGATGCTGGTTGGTTAATAGGTAATAGAGAAAGTCTATTTCCAGCCTTTGATGCTAGGAGCATATCAACACCAATTGGTTGGTATCCTAGGCCTTCTAGGTTATTACATCCTGTCGAATTCAAGCAAATTAAACACGCAGATGAGGCTCCTGAAGTGGAAACTATTGCCCCTAGTGTAAAGCAACCAAAACAAGTAGAGATAGCTAGCACTGAGAGTATTGACCCAAGAGAAAAACTAGCCAATCGTCTGAAGAAATATATTTCAAGGCAGACAAAGATACCAATAGATGAGATTGAGCGCAGATCAGAACGAAAACAAAAAGCACTTACTTATGCTTCAAATTGGTTATGTTTAGCATTAATTGCTCGAGAGCAGGGACTTGAGATGGAACAAATAGTCGCCTCACTTTCAAGCTAAGTCATCAAGTTGTGGCTCAAATTCTTTCTCTACAACTTCCTCTTCCTTACTTCTAGCAGACAATTCCATCAATACTGGCAACAATACCAATGATAACAATAGTGAAAATATTACTGTAATAGCGGTAATTAGGCCAAAGTCTTGAATGATTGGCATTGGTGAAAATAGTAACACCATGAATCCCATAGAAGTTGTCAGTGCACTCATTAGTAATGCAACGCCAGTGGTTGACAATGATGCCCTAAGCGCATCCCAGTGATTGTTTCTCCTCTTGAGTTCAACCTCAAATCTTCTCCACATATGGATTGAATAGTCTATACCAATACCCAATGTCAATGCTGTAACCATTACCGTCAAGACGTTCCATTTCAGACCAATTGCCGCCATAGAGCCAACGACCCACAATGTGGCAATACCAACTGGGAATAGGATTACAATCGCTGGCATGATTCTTCTAGTCAGGGCAAACAGAACTAAGAACGAAACCGCCAAAGAAATCAATGTTGACTCTACTTGAGAACTAGAGAGTCCATCGAGAACCGACTGTAACATCGCCAAATCACCAGTAACGTACAACTTAGCATTACCTGCAAGATTATACCTCAAGGTTCCAGATTTGTCCTCATCTCCAAGCATATTTTCAAATTCATTCACTACTTGTTCAGACTCTGCTGAAGTTGCTGCTTCTACTCTTATTTCGTTTCTTAGATTAACCACATTTCCATTCTCTAGATAAACACTGTGAGTTATACGTTCAGACCATGTTTCTCCGGAAAGAGCATCTGCAACAGAGTCATTTGTAGATAGAGATAAAAATGCTGTCGAAAGATCACAGGGCAATTCGTAATCCTTTACATAAACACCACCATCTTGAAATACCTCTAAATTATGAGTATCTCCAAAGTTCGGACTTCTCAAAATTGCGTCTCTAAGGATTACATATGGTCCTTCGTAAGATGGTGAAGGGAAGGTTTCATCTGTTCCAACAACATCATGATTTGATTCTAAATCACCATGTAGACCTCTTAATTCAGTCAGTAAATCTTCATCAGCAACAATATAATCTTGCCCGTCACTTGGTTCAAACAAAACATAAACAAGTTTCCATCCAGCACTGTCATAATTATCTGCTAAATCTTGTCTAACATCCATTATTTCCATTTCATCATCAACAAAATCTGCCAGATCAAAGTTCGTTTCCAGAGATGATGCTCCAAATATTGATAAACCTGATAAAAATACTACTACAAGGAATATTCCAACTTGTTGTTTCTGTTGTACCTTGACAAGATTATTAGTAAGGTTTGGTAGTGTGAATGGTTTTGGTTTCTCGGTATCATTCTTTGTACGGATTAATACATGCAGAGCACCAACTACTAATGTTGATGTTATGAATGCACACACAACACCTATTGCCAGTGCAATACCAAAGGTCTTCAATGGCGGCAGGGGTGAAATCATGTTAGCTAGGAAGGCTGAAACAGTGGTAATGACCGCTAATGTCAAAGGAACTGATAATTTAGCACAAGCCCTCAACCATGATTCAGCTGGGTCTGGGTATTGCTCACGAAGAGTGCTATTTGCCCGTTGTAGATGAATAGCATAATCAATCCCCAAACCGAGAACAAGAGGAGCTACTGCAACTTCTAGTGCAGAAAATTGGACGCCGAACAAATTTAGCAGCCCATATGTCCATATCAGAGCACTGGTTAATCCAATCAATGGAAATGTCACATCTCTAACCGATCTAAAAGTAAAAATTAGCAAAATAATTACTACAATAAGGGCTAAAAATACGAGTAGCGTAACATTATCCAAAGTTCTATCATCGATATCATTTGAAAGTAAATCTAGAGATACAACACCATAATCTAATGAAGATTCTTTAGAAAACTCTCCAAATAAATCTCTAAACTCATTTTGCACTATTTTTCTTTCCTCTTCTGTTAATTCTGGATCAATTTCTAGAACCCACAATGTAGATGACGCGAAAGGAGTACCGTCACCTAATCCGCTAGATAGATAATCACAAGTAGGATTGATGTCTAAGTCTTTGTTTAGTAAAGCCGAAGACGCATAGGTTGCCGCAGACAAGAATTGGTCATCACTGGTCAACCTACACTCTATATCATCATCGATAATTAAATCAATCAATTCATTCCAATCTTGAATCGTTGAAAGTTGGGTTTGATTGGCCTCTTCATCCAAAGCCGTTTGCAATATACTTGGAGTTGTTGTCCAAACTACGACTGAATCTCCTGTATTAGCTGAAAGGTTAACCAGTAGTTGATAGTGTTGATGCATCAGTTTTATGTTTTCTATTGACAAAACATTATCTCCGCTATCGGACTCTACATTAACGAACATAGGGCGAGATTCGTTAGGAAAGTTTTGATGGATGCGTTCATGAGCCTCATTGGCCTTTGAATCTGGAGTAAATGCATCAAGGTCAGTGTTAAATGTTGGAGGATTATAAACCAAATTCACCAATAATGCCCCAGTCATTAACATTGTCACGATAACAATAGCAAGGGAAAATCGGCGAAACGGTTCTGAAAATCCCGCCATGGACTCCTCTAAGTTTGTGGTGTCCATGGCCCTTCCACAGAGATTAGGTAAAAAAGCAAGGCGGTTACAAGATAATTAAATCATTGAAATCTTACAGATTTTTTTGACACAAGGTTCAAAACGATTTGGTAGTTCGGAGGTCTGTTCGTCATGCCAGTAAAAGTGCTAATTAAGGAAAAGAATGAACTCCGATTAAGAATTATTGGAGAAAGCCACACAAGTCTACAGATGCTTCGTGAAAGGCTAAACAATAGCGCTGACATCGAATATGCAAACTATTTCCCAGGTCATCCTGAACTTGATGACCCTGAGTTTTACATAAGAACCTCTGGCAAGAAATCTGCAGATAAGATTCTTAGCGATTTAGTTGGTTCAATATCCAAAGAATTCTCTGATACCAGTCTTTGAAGGCGATTCAAATGACGAATTCAGACCCTGTGGCTAAAGCCATAGGACTCGAAGGTTACGCAACCGATTCTACTGGCATTGGTGGAGTTCTAAAGGCACGAGTTACTGATTTTCGAGTAGATGAAATTTCAACCACTATCAGTCTCGACTCAAGAGGGCGATTCACTGTAGCAAGAATAACACTAACAAATTGGGAAACTAACAAATTTTGCAACAACCTTGCCAAGAGACTAGGTATTTCTAGAAACAGAATTTTCTTTGCTGGGACAAAAGATAAGCGAGCTGTGACTCAACAAATTTTCGTTATTGATGCAACTCAACACAAAGTTGCAGAAATAGAAATTCCTGATGTTGAGATTGAAATCATTGGCCGAACTCATCAAAAAATAGGCTTTGGAAACCACCGAGGCAACAGATTTACGATTATTGTTAGAGGATGTTGTCACCCCGATGGAAGTCCAATGAGTGAAGATGACGCATTAAGTGAAGCTGAAAATATCAGAAATAAGTTACAACAATCTCTTGGCCCAGGCTTATTCCCCAACTGGATTGGCCCACAAAGATTCGGCTCAGGTAGACCGGTGACCGCAGAGGTTGGTAAACATGTATTGGGAGGAGATTTCCAGCAAGCAGTACTGACCTATCTTTCTATGGAAGGTTATGGAGAAAACAAGGATGTTGCGGCCTTTAGAAAGCATATTAGAGATAATGGGCCGACAGAGGAAGCACTAGCGTTAGCACCTAAATGGCTAGGATTTGAATCTAGAATGTTGGAACACTTGATCAATAATTCAGATGATTATGTGGGCGCTTTCAAAAAATTACCAAATAACCTGCAATTGATGACAATTCACGCAGCACAATCGATCATTTTTAACAAATCACTTAACTTAAGAATTACATCTGGGTTGCCTATTTCAACACCTATTGAGGGAGACTTAGTTGGACGTATTGATGAAAAAGGACAATTAAATGTGAATAGTTGTGTTACTGTCGAAAATAGGACATTATCGAGAATCTCTAGAAATTGTCAGCTCGGCCGACTTGTTAGTACAGGACCTTTGCCGGGCAGTGAGATTTTTGTGGCTGAGGGAGAGGCAAGAGAAATTGAACTAGCTGCAATCAAAGATTGCGATTTGGAGCAAGTCAATTGGTCTGTCGACGAGATTCCAAGGTTATCTTCCAAAGGAACTAGAAGGGCATTGGTAACTACCTTCAATGACTTGTTTATCGATTCAGTACCGATTGCAATGGATGAATCATTAGGAGAAAAATGGAACAAAGGCCCACTACAAAACAGCAGATGGCATCCTGAAGGGGCTTGTTTGAGATTTAGATTTTCACTATCTTCTGGCAGTTATGCCACAACACTCCTAAGAGAGTTTATGCAATGTCCGTTAAACCAATTGTGATTATAGTAATCCCATTGATAATACTTCAATTTCGCCAACGCCTTCCTTGGCAGACATTAACGACTCGAACTCGTCTGTCAAACCCGGACCGTCATTCATTACCACATGAACTTGAACGAACTTAAGACCGAAAGCCAATGGCTTGATTTCAACTGATTGAACATCATATACATCGTTTGCCAGATTTCTAACATATTCTGCAATACCATCGGTGTTGATATCTTCTACATCTGCATCTGGATTTAATTTGTAAGTCATTGCTACCATACCCATAATATCACCTCAGGGACCTTGATAACCACATTCTGAGCAGTTGTATATTACTCCTTGATTTCTGCATCTAGGACTTCTGCCAATGGATACTGTGTCGCATCCAGGACATGGAAATGTTGTTGATCCTTCCTCAACTAGTGGTACTCCAGATGCTGTACAATTTGTCGCTCTCTCACTCATAATTAGGCCTCAGGAACAAACTGCCCACGACCTTCCCTTCTTTATGGTTGCGTGAGAATAAACATTGATTATTTATACTAAAATGTCTCTTTACCTATCGATTATTCGTAATTTCCCATTTACTCCAGTACTTACAATTAATTCGCCATCACGCATTTGACACCAACCTGATTCAAATCTGACAACATCGCCAATCCTAATATTATCAATTTGTTCATTCCAAAGAACAATCCCCACTAAACCAGATTCATCTCTACCACATGCTGCGGCAACTGGCCCGGAATATGTCTCGGAATAGATTAATCGCCTTGGATATATTCTGAGGATGATTAGATCCAATTTCTTAATCGGCCGATTTGGTTTTAAATCCTTGACTAAGAGCCTGTTTACATTCGGTGAATATTTCTGCTTCCCTGTTTTATTACTGCTTTTCATAGTTGATGAAACAACATCAATGTTGATAAAAGTAAACTATTTTTTCTTTCTTACCTTAAATGAGGTAAATACCTTTTCCTCAATTATTTCTTCCTCGGGATTGAGTTTTCTATCTAAAAGTGATTCATAAGTTTCACGAATTGTGACCTCTCTTTTGACCCATGGCATGTGATTTCGACAAACAAGATATACCTCTGATGACGAATTTCGTGAAGCCATTGGTGAGAATCTTCTGACTTCTGAAAAATAGGGTTTAACCGCTTCAATTAATTCCTCAATACCCACTCCTTGGAAAATCTTGGTAGTGAAAGAACCTCCTTTGCACAGTAAATCCAATGAGAAATCTAAGACTTCGGCAACCAATGTCATTGCTACTGCTTGGTCAATATCCCAATTACCAGTTATGTCTGGTGAAATATCTGAAACAATAGTATTGATGATTTTATTATCTAATTCGTCAAGAATTCTCTCTTGAGTAGATGATTCTGTGATGTCCCCTAATAGCAAGATTGCCCCCTCGACTGGTTGGCAAGGCTCTAAATCTACACCGATCACTACTCCTTCATCACCAACCAATTCTACTGCTACTTGAGACCAACCACCCGGATGACAACCTACGTCTAAAACTACATCACCTTCTCTAATCAATTTGAATCTGTCCTGAATTTGTAATAATTTGAAAGCAGAGCGAGCTCGATAACCGCTTGCTTTGGCTTGACGACGCCATGAATCTCGTTTGTGATTCTCAATCCAATGGTCAGCCATTCTACTCCCCTCAATCAATCCTTACGTATCTCACAAATGAAGTTAGCCTAACTATCGGGACATATAATGAAAGAGGTGGAGGTTCTCGGGCTAATCATGGGACATGGAGTTCATCCAGTAAGGATGCGCCAACCTATTGCCATCATGATTATACTTTGCTTTTTGCTACAATCTGCAACTGGAGTTAGTCAAGCAGAAGTTAAGAATTATCGTGATGGTTGGGATGGAGACATTACGGTTGTTGGTGGCAGAACAATTCTAGTTGAAGAATTGAGTACTACCTGGTGTACTGGTTGTGCTGAGATAGATCCGTATTTGCAACAGGTTGCTGATGCTCATGGTTCTAGAATAGCCATCGTAACATATCATCCAACCGATGATGATGATGCATTTCAGCCCCCTGCAGCTGATCATCGAATTCAGCGGATGAAACTAATTAATCCACAACTTGGTTCAACCCCGGCTTTTGTGGTAGAGGGTGGACAACTAAGAATCGGCCCCGACTCATGGCCTGATGTTCAAAAAGACATATTGAAGACTGAAACTAATCGACAAGAAGTAAGTGATGTCTCGTTCACCATAAGCCAAGAAGATTACAATTACTCAGCGACTATTGAAAATATTGACTTAATGAAAGTCGGCTATGAAACTCAACTAACATTTATGCTGATGAATCATGAGGTTGAAGTACCAGATGGTTACTTTAACCCTGGTGAAAAATATAGAGATAGGGTTATAGTCGCAACAGCATCATGTAAAATTGATTCTAACTCGACCCATAATATCGGATTTTCAGAATCTAGAGCGACAAATTGTACAGATGATTTTACTGTCGATTTTACTAATGAAGGGAAATTTAGTCTTGTTCTAATTCACGAAGCAACTGATGAAGTTTTACAATCTAATCCAAACTTTTCCTCTACAATTGGAGTTGTCGAGTTTGCCTACCGTGACATAGAAATTGAGAATCAAACAAATCTTATGCCAATTGTATTCATTTCGACAATATTTATTGGATTTATATGGGTAATTATTGGCAAGAAAGGTTATTGAAAAATCCGTAATATGAAAATTAATTACCCATATCTGGTAATTTCACCAAACATATAGGGAAATAGTTGATAACCTATCACGACAATATAGTATCATGGAGGAATCGTGGGACGACGTGACGTGGGAAAAAGATGTACAATTGAAAGAATGGTATGTAGAATATATTGCTATTGTGAATGAACAAAAATATCATCATATGTCTATACTATTTGGGGAAGATATGCAAGATGTCCAAAGAAGTTTACTTCATGAAGTTAGGCGCGCATACAGTTCAACTGACAGAATAGACATAACGGTAGTTAAGATGAAAGAAACCGAGATATACACTGACGCTGCTCTGTTTGAAGGAATCTATGTCCCTTAGGATCTAGCTTGGAAAATGATTACAATTTCCTTGCCGTCAACCAGTAAGTAATCATCAAAATTAGAATTTGTGACACCATCTACTGTCATAATTAGTTCGTGCGTATTACTGACCCTATAATCAAAAATTCCTGTTTCATTAAAATGCACACCCCAAATATCAAAGAAAACTCCCAATGGCATGTCAACATTAGCCTCGGTCTCAATATGTAGTCTGCCCGAAGCATCGTGTGTATGGACTGTATGCATATTACCGCCTTGTTCATTGCACACATCGGTGTTTATTCCCATGTTTTCAGGTATCTGCCTTTCTTCACCATTGATAAAAATGGACAACATCGAATGGTCATGACGGCCTAAATTCATCTCATGGGTGACGCATTCATTAGAGAGAGGGTCTGGATTATCAGCCGTACTACTGAGGACTATCATCTCTTCAGTATTAGAAGATTCAGAATCAAACAATCCACCGTATTCTTGCCCTAATAAAATTAGTAATCCTGCCAAAGCAATTACCGTAATAGTACCCCAAATCTTGCTCTGATTGTCCAAGTTTTCACCTCAATCAATCAGATTTTGCTTTCCATGCAGATTTGTCGTCAAACAACTTTCTTAATCTTAAGAATCCGAATAAAGCAGCAAGATTTGCAATGTGAGCAGTTGTACAGTATAGGCAGATTTTACTCTCTTGAATTTCGTAAGAAACTAGAAGCATAATGACAAAAACCCCTAAACCTGTGATAATTGTTCCTAATTTAATGAACCTCTCAGTATATTCTCCATTGGGTTCGTTTTTGATTACAAGAACCATGAACAACAAAAATGCATTGACCATCATTCCAATCATTCCCCAAGAAAGTCCGAATACTGGATCTACATTGAGGTCGTTGTTTCCAATCAGGTCATCACAGTTGAATACAGTGGATGAGGCGCAAAAATTCCCACCTTCACTAATTTTTGAGGAAATCCAAAAAGTTTGGGCTGAAACTGCAAAACCAAAGAAAGTAATTAGTTGCAAACCGGCAGTAATTCTACCCCTCTCTGTAGCCATGATTTCGAAACGGTGCGAAAGACTGTCGCCAATTGATTTGCCGAATGGTGCAACTAAAATTAATCCAAACAATGTAGGGATAAGATATGCAGCTACCAGTAAATTGTCTATCACTTCAAGCACCTTCCCTAGGAGTGATTCTCTGAATTGCTTGAGAGAGATCTTCATTATTATCTGATACCCAAGCGATAATTCCATCAGGTTGGATTAGGAAGTAATTTGGAGTCCCAGGTATTCCCCATTCTTCCATGTTATCTTGATCAATATCATCGACATATGGGAAATTATGTCCGTATTCTGATCGGAAATCTTGTATTTCTGCCCTACTAGAGTCATGACCTTGGATGTTGAGTTCAGTTGCGCTGGCGATAAAATTGACATGTGGACCATTCCAGTTTGGATTATTAGCACTGTATGTGTTCGCCCAATCTGTTTGGCTACTGGCAGACTGCTGACAATATGGACAGTCTGTATCCATAAATATTAGCGCCACCCATTGACCTGAAACATTGCCTTGCTCCCATGAATTGTCAAAGTAACTTTCAAAATCAAATTCAGACCAGGTAGTTCCATTGTATACTTTACCTTCAACATCAGGTGCCCTCTCTCCAACATCGGTGCCAATTGCGATTGGATTTGCGGTAAATGCAATAATCATTATCGCAATGAAGAACAATGATGCTACAGATAATGCTGCGTTACCAACTGTTCCAGCGTTATCATCTCGTGTTAATTTCCCTCTCATTTTATCACATTCCTATTTCTTCAATTAAGCACCTAGCAGTGAATCTAACCGCCGCCTCGCTATTGTAGTTGACATCATATCCAGTTGAAAGCATTTTTTCAATATTGAGCATCGCCTTTGGAATATCTCCTGCCCAACCTCTGTCACCACCTGTATATTCTATTGATGCGCCATTGCAGCCGGTTTCTTCTACTACAATTTCTGCAATCCTTCTTACCGAACAGGTGTCATGGCTGCCAAGATTAAACAGGTTTATTGGTTCGGTTTGAGTGTTATATATGTGCAACATAGCCATGACACAATCCTTTACTTCCATATACGATTTTTCTTGTAAACCATTTCCTAGAACTTCTAATTTAGAATTATCTTTCTTCAATTTGTGAATAAAATCAAAGATTACTCCATGAGTTCCTCTCTCGCCAATAATGTTGGCAAACCTGAAGATCCACGCTTGGAAGCCAAATGTTCCAACCCAACTTGTAATAAGTCCTTCAGACCCAAGTTTACTAGCGCCATAAAGTGAAATTGGTAAACAGGGACCATGGTTTTCTGGGGTGGGCATTGGTGCATTTTCGCCATATACTACAGATGAGGATGCAAAAACAATTTTTTCAATACCATTAAGCCTCATTGATTCTAGAATATTGTATGTTGCTATAGTACCTTGCTTAAGATCTGTATCGGTTATTTTTGTACCTAAACGTATGTCAGGGTTTGCTGCCATGTGAAACACACAATCGATATCTTTTGTTGCTTGCTTAACATCTTCTATAGAAGTCAAGTCGCCCTGAACAAATTCAACATTTTCATTTTCAAGTTGATGATTGATAAGACTTAAACTTCCGCTGGAGAGATTGTCCAAGATTCTAACTTGATAACCAGCATCGATTAATCCATCAATCAAGTGTGAACCAATGAAGCCAGCACCACCAGTAACCAAGGCTCGCATAGAGTGACCAAGTACACCGCCCGTATAAGACAAATGGTTTCAAAAACACTCTTTAGTTTCAAATACATAGAAGGAAATCGTGACATTTACTGCAGTAGCAGTGGAGGGTTAATATGGCAAAAAATAGTAAACCAGAAAACAATATGAATGATAATGAACAAAAGAGTAACCTTGTTGGTTATGTTAGAAGAAGTAATGCTGGAGGGGCGATTAAAGTATCAATAAATAGTGATGCTTTTTCTGACTGTGAAACATATGTTACGAGTGACGGGCAAGAGTATGTTCCACTTGTGATATCACTAAATGCACTTAACAAAGTGCTTAATGGTGAAAGAGTAGTAACCACTATTAGTCAAATTCTAGACTAATCTTGTGAACTTATCACATCCAGCACAGTTCAGCTAATTCTGAATTATACTTTCCAGCAATAATGCTTAATGTCGATGTTAAACTTAGGATTGGCCTCGATATTTTATAAAAAATCTATATTATATCAATACTCATAAATAGTCACTGTCTAACGGAAATTTGTGAAAGATGGGGATTCACGTAGTGGTGGCAAGCCAATGATCATCGCAGGCATGCCAATGTATAACGAAGAAGAGACCATTGGAACAGTAGTTACAATGACTCTAAAAAATGTTGATGCAGTAATTTGTGTAGACGATGGTTCATCTGATTCAAGTGCTAGAATTGCTGAGGCATGCGGCGCTGTTGTAGTCCGACATCGGATCAATAGAGGATATGGGGGTGCCCTGAAATCATTATTCAACAAAGCTAAAGAAATGGGTGCTGATGCACTGGTAGTTCTTGACAGTGATGGGCAACATGAGGCTGCTGACATACCTAAATTACTAGATCCAATCATCAATGGAAATGATGATTTCGTAATAGGTTCAAGATTTATTGAAGGCGGCGGTGGAACAGATATGCCTGCTTATAGAAGACTGGGCATAAAAGTAATCACTGCGGCTAGTAATCTTTCGAGAGATATTTCTATCAAAGACACGCAGTCAGGTTTTAGAGCATTTTCTAAACGTGCCCTGGATTTATTGAGATTCGATAGTGAGGGGATGGAGTTGTCCCTTGAAATGCTAGAAGACGCTCATGAAAAGCAATTGAGTATTACAGAAGTTCCAACAATGGTAAGATATGATGTTCCTAAAGGTTCAAACTTCACAGCTGTATCACACGGTTTCACCGTTTTATCATGGGCATTAATCTCACTTTCCCACAAAAAACCAATACTAGTCCTTGGAATACCTGGTTTAGGTTTGTTTGCAGCAGGTGCTGCAATGGGCCTGAATTTGGCACAAAATATCACTGGCCAATTAGACAATTATATTGGTTCAGGCCTATCTGCAGTGTGGATTGGTGTTTTAGGCCTCTCATTGATGGCCACAGGATTGGTACTACAATCTGCTCGTGGCTTCTTGAAACACCTCATCATTAGGGAATTCGGTCTTGATTGAGCCTAAAAAAAGCGATTCAAGTTAACTCCTGTAACAGGATTATTCAAATCCCTAGCACAGATGCACATACCATGACCGAGGTGCCTGCCAATAATGATGGGCCACTTCTGGTTGTCAAAGAAAAATATTTGCGAGTCAAGGATGCTGCATCGAAAAAAACCATGCAGTCATTAGATAATATGTACAGTAATGTTTTGAGTTCTCCCGTCAATGTAGTCGTTTTGCTAATTATCGTATCTGCATTCTTCGCCCAACAAGGTATGGATTTTCAATCACAAATTGATGATGACGTGGAAATATTCTTGCCAGATGGGGCTCCTTCAACAGACTTACTGCTAGAAGTTAGAGAAGAATGGTCTACCGACATAACTGTCATTTACATTCGCAGCGAGAATGCGTTTGATTTGTCTAGTGATGCAAACATAACTGATAAAGAAATTCTCGATGTAATCAGTTGGGTTGAAGGAGATGCGAATAACGTCAATGGAGATTCGATTAGTAGAGGCATTGATTATGATAAAAACGATAACGGTAGAAATGATGGAGTTCTATGGATTATATCTCCTGCACAGGTAATCAAAGAGATAAACTCAGCTGACGGCCGGTTCAATAATTCTCTTTGTGTTCACGGCATGAATACACGGATACCACTTCTAGATTTACCATGTGATAACATACCTGGGGGTGGAGAATATGCCATCCCAGAACAGGAACGAATTGATACAATTATTGAGCAATCAAATGGTAGTTTTGACACCTTGATAAAAGACACAAATGATGATGGCGTTTGGGACACAACAGCGATAATTGTTGGTATGAACCAAAACTTTGATGAAATTGATGATTTCAATAATTTTGAAGAATTACTCGCTCACTTTGAGAGAGTTGTCGAAAATCGGCCAAATTCAGAAATAAGTGTGATGACAGTAACAGGTTTAACCAAAGTACTCGAAGATATATCTTCTGCAATATACGAAGATTTGTTGATGATCCTGCCATGGTCCATTTTATTCACCGTGCTAATTATTACCGCCTTACATAGGTCGCTAAAAGTGGTAGCAATTACTGGAACTCCGATTGTTATGGCATTAGCATTTACCTTTGGTTCATCGGTTATATTGGACATAACGCTTACTCCAATGATAGTTGCTACATTCCCGATATTGATTGGACTTGGCGTAGACTATGCCTTGCATATGGTCAATCGTATTGAAGAAGTTAGGAGAAAGGAATTACAGAAAATGCAGGATGAGAATTTACGTCGGAAAAAACGTGGAGAAAAGGAAATTAAAGTACCGGATTTGTGGGATTTTGATTTTTACAAAAAATGTGTTTTAGAGATGGCAAGTTCGACTGGAGTAGCGGTTTTCCTTTCCGCTATTACCACTGTGATTGGTTTTTCAGTTCTTATCGCACCACAAATCGTCACTGTATCTCCTATTCGCTCTGTAGGCGTAACACTCGTCCTTGGAATCGCATCAACTTTAGTTCTGAGCATAATATTAGTTCCAACTATTGCTTGGATGTTACGCTACAATAAAAGGACAAATCCAATGATGTGGAAAAACATAGGAAAAATCCCTGTGAAGGCCTTTTTACCTATTGTAATCATATTTGGATCAATCACATTTTATGGAATAATAAATTTAGATTCGATGAATGAGCCGATTACTGGTTCATCTGAGGCGCCAGACGGAATAGATTCGTTAAATTCCTTAGCTGAATACTCTGAATACTTCAGTGGTGGACAAACATCGCTGTTCATATTTAGTGCTGAAGAAAGAGGTGATAGGAACGAAACTGATGCAATTAGAGATTTGCCTGTTCTAGATGTTATTCACGAACTTGAGCAACGAATCGGTGATGTTGAGAGAACAAATACGACTAGCATAGTTACTTTCTTGCGCACTATACCAGTCACTATTGGACTGGATAACGGGATTGTATTGTACCAGGGTAGCCTTTGGGATTTATTGCATGAACCATGTTGGGAATCAAATGACCCGATAGAATGCCATTTATGGTTAGCATTAGATGCAAGTGATTCTAATCCAAATGATGATACAAGTGGCAGAGATGAAATAAGGCGTGACATGGTGAATGTCGTTTTTGATACTTTGAGTGATGAAGTTAAATCAATGCTACTGAATGAAGAAGGAACTAAAGGAATAGTATATGTCACCCAACCTTACATGAATTTGAATGCAGCAGCAGTTCTTCGAGAAGATATTGATGCAATGCTGGATGAGAATACTGGCCTTGAAGGAACCGAATCATCGAAATTAACCGGTGGCCTACCTGTCTCATTAGACATTAACGAGGGAATCCACAGCTCTCAAAACCTTACCACAATTGTGACCATGATCATACTTACCATCGTACTTGGCATTGTCTTTAGGTCAGTTCGATTAGGAATTATTACTATGGTTCCTGTTGCAGTGGTCATTCTATGGCAACCACTGTTGATGAATAGTCCAGATGTAAATGTCAATATATTTACTGCGATGATTGGAACGATTGTATTTGGTATTGGAGTAGATGATGCTATACACGTCATGCATCGAATACAAGAGGAAGGAGAAACTCCGGTTGGCATTGCTAATTCTATTGAGGAAACGGGGCAAACCATTTTTGAAACTACCATCACAACTGTAAGTGGTATCGGTGCAGGATTCCTGGTCACCTTCCCTGGTCTTGAGAACTTCTTTATGATAATGTGTCTATTGATTATTTTTGCCTTCATCACCAGTACATTTTTGATGCCCGCAGTAATTACTTCAGAAAAAGTGGTTAAATCAATGATCAAAGGTGAGCCCTATTGGGTAGATTATGGAGAAGGTATCGCTTTAGCATCACCGATTTCTATGAAACCACTTGATGCTGTCTTAGAAGATTAGCGAGGGAGTAGGGAGTAAGCCCCTTTCTGTTACCTTTCGGCGACTGCATTCAACTTAGCATCCTACCTGTTCCTAGGCGCGCTACCTCGATGGAACTGCTTGGACTTGCTCCTGTGCGGTTGCTCGTTTCATCGACAATAAGGAAATCTCTGTCTTTCAACTTCATTGTACCACCCTTATATCGTTCGTTTCTATTACATTAACCAAACCATCTCTGATTTCTCTCTTCTGTGAGGCACATGCGCTATGGAGAGGGGACTTTCCTCAGAGTCGAACTCTGTCAGCAGTCCTCCTACTCCCTCGTTGTGGGGCTTTTCAATATCCCACTTGAAGCCTTCGACAGTTATTGATACGGATTATCTCCCGGAGAATTAGGGGCTTGTTGCTGAGCATACTGATGATTTTGTTGTGGCCTCATTTGACGATTTACTGCTTGATAATTCTTGTTAGGTGGTAATCTTTGATTCTGAACTTGTTTTGGTGTGCGGAGACCAAAAATTAGTATTCCAACCAAGGATGCAACTAATAAGAATATGATAATCAGCAGGACTGGATTCATTTCAGATATTCCGCCAAAGAAACCATCGCTATTGCCGTCATCTACATAGAAAGTATCTGTTTGAGCAACAGAACCACCCACGATGATGAATTCAATCCACATTGATCCATCCCTATCGGGTGTCCACCTATGATTGAATACTCCACTTCCGCCTGAATTTACCTTAACTTCTTGAATGTGAATAATAGTTCTAGCACCGTTACTCTCAACTCTTTCTACTCTAAGTTGAGCATCTCCATCAGATTTACCAATATTCTTGATAACCACTGATAAGTCGACTGATTCACCAACACTCAATTTACCACTGTAACTAATTGAAGGTTGAACTAGTGAATAATCTGGCAGCTGTTGTTCTAATTGCCATATCGCAAATGGGGTATATATTTCATCTGAGACCGAACCAAATGAGTTACCCGCCATATCGCTACCATTAATCCAAATTCTAAGTTCCAAAGCCTCAGTTCGTAATTCTTCGGAAACTGCACTATCTATATCGATGCCAAAAACACCTGAAATTGATTCTCCATATGGCATACCTCCCAAAATTTCAATTTTCCCGGTGCCATCGGCAATACTAGAGGAGGCAAATCCAAATCCAGATGGGTGAATCTCCCATTTCAAATTAAGTGAATTGATATCCAAGAAATTATCTTCTTTCAGAGTCATCATTATCTCAAACGAATCCCATTCCTTTTCTTCAATGATTTGGGAAGGTAATGGATAATCTATACTCTTGATTGATGGAATCTCATCATCGACAATAAACCATAATAGTGGCGAATAAGGTTCAACAATTGT
>MDSV01105346.1_pt1 | contig 30034 bp, 28 predicted proteins | sample 810851 | NCBI WGS metagenome assembly MDSV01 (sample SAMN05326640, study PRJNA326480) | marine metagenome | isolation source: seawater | place: Atlantic Ocean: North East | collected 2012 | reverse complement strand
GAAAATCTTGGCGCTCTCGGAGATACCCGGAAGACGCTCATGCAGCACAGCCGGATCGAGATGATCGAGATGCAGGAAGATGTGGTCCTTGTTCTTGCCGACACCGCGGCCTTCGCGGATTTCCATCGTCATGCAGCGCGAGACAACGTCGCGCGAGGCGAGATCCTTGGCCGACGGCGCATAGCGCTCCATGAAGCGCTCGCCCTCGGAATTGACCAGATAGCCGCCCTCGCCGCGCGCGCCCTCGGTAATCAGGCAGCCCGCGCCATAGATGCCGGTCGGGTGGAACTGCACGAATTCCATGTCCTGCAACGGCAGGCCGGCGCGCGCGATCATGCCGGCGCCATCGCCGGTGCAGGTATGCGCGGAGGTCGCCGAGAAATAGGTGCGGCCATAGCCGCCGGTCGCCAGCACCACCATCTTGGCGGAGAAGCGGTGGATCGTGCCGTCATCAAGGTTCCAAGCAACCACGCCGGTGCAGGTCCCGTCATCGCTCATGATCAGGTCGATCGCGAAATATTCGATGAAGAACTCGGCATTGTTGCGCAGAGACTGGCCGTAAAGCGTGTGCAGAATGGCGTGGCCGGTGCGGTCGGCGGCAGCACAGGTGCGCTGTACCGGCGGGCCTTCGCCATAGTTCTGCATGTGGCCGCCGAAGGGGCGCTGGTAGATCTTGCCCTCTTCGTTACGGGAGAACGGCACGCCGTAATGCTCAAGCTCATAGACCGCCTGCGGCGCTTCCATGGCGAGATACTGCATGGCATCGACATCGCCGAGCCAGTCGGAGCCCTTGACGGTGTCGTAGAGATGCCACTGCCAACAATCGGGCGTCATGTTCTGCAGCGAGGCGGCGATGCCGCCCTGGGCGGCCACGGTATGCGAGCGCGTCGGGAAAACCTTGGTGATGCAGGCGGTCTTGAAGCCCTGCTCGGCCATGCCGAGCGTGGCACGCAGGCCGGAACCGCCGGCGCCGACCACGATCACGTCATAGGCGTGGTCGACATATTCATAGGCCTTGCCATTGGCGGCGGGGGAAGAAGGATTAGCCATGTGAATATTATCCTACAAACGCGATTTTCAGGATGGCGAACAGACAGAGCCCGCCGATCAGCACGGTGAAGAAGGTGTTCGCCATCACCGCGACGAGCTTCAGCACTTCGCCATGGACGTAGTCGTCGATGATCTCCAGCATGCCGATGCGCATATGCACGAGGCCGGCGATGATCATCAGCCCCATCAGCACGGCGATGAAGGGGTTGGCAAGGCTCGCGACCACCTCTTCATAGGGCGCGCCGATATGGGCGATGATGAAGATGATGAACAGGACGAACAGCGGCACGAGCGCGACGGCCGTCATCCGCTGGACCCAGAAATGATGGGTCCCTTCCTTGGCGGAGCCGAGGCCGCGAACCTTTTTCAGCGGTGTACGCATATCCATGGTGCTCTCCTTACCAGACCAGAAGCCCGACGATCCACAGAAGGACCGTGACCGCGACCGAGACGAAGGGCAGAGCGATCGCCAACTTCGTGGTGAATTCCTTGCCGAGACCGTGGCCGAGATCCCAGGCGAAATGGCGCAGGCCGCCGAGCAGATGATGCACCAGCGCCCAGGTGTAGCCGAACAGGATCAAAAGCCCGAGCCAGGAACCGAAGAACCAGCTCACGCAATCGAAGGCTTCCTTGCCCATGGCGGCAGAAACCAGCCAGGCGGCAAGCAGGATCGTGCCGAAATACATCGCGCCGCCGGTAATGCGGTGGATGATCGACATCGCCATGGTCGGAATGAACCGGTAGACTTGAAGATGCGGCGATAGGGGCCGGTTGCTGGTCGGAGTGGCCATCAAAACCTCGCAGGCGTTCTGTAGGACGCGGCAATTATGCAATCGGCGTCGCCCGGCAACCAGAGCCGGACGCAACCGACGTTCACCGGTGGTGTAGCCACCGCAAACCGCCGCGACAAGTCGATTCGCTCCGCCCGTCCCGATTTAATCGGTTTGACAGTCGGCGGATTGAAAAAGACCGTTTATCGGGCCCGGAAAATCGCATGCTTTTGTCAACAAGTCCATCCGGGGCGTGGAATTTCAAGCGCTTAACATGAGCTCTGAACTCAAGTTTAACGACTCAGTCGTGTCCGGCGAAGCGCCAGACCGTGGTCCGCTTCACCTCGCTGTCCTCCAGAACCCGCGTCACCGGCACCTGGTATTCGGCAAGTTTTTGCAATTGTTCCGTTGGGCAATAGGCCCGCCCCGGATCGCCGACGAGAATGGTGATGCCGCGTGCCGTCAGTCGCTCGAACCAGGGCAGCAACGCCGCTGCCCAGGCGGCATCGTAAAACACATCGCCGGCGAGCAGCACGTCGCAATCGGGGGTGGTTCCCATCAAGTCTTTTTCGGTGAAGCTGATCGTGACGCCGTTCAGGTCTGCATTGAGCTTTGCGGCAACGCCAGAGAACGGATCGATATCCGCCGCGAGAACAAAGGCGGCGCCCGCCCTTCCAGCGGCGATCGCCACCAGTCCGGAGCCGCTAGCGAAATCGACGACCCGCCTGCCCGCCACGCATTCCGGGTGATCCAGCACATAGCGCGCCAGCCCCTGCCCGCCCGCCCAGGCAAAGGCCCAGAATGGCGGCGGCAGGCCGATTTCCTCAAGCTCGCTCTCGGTCTTCTGCCACAGATCATGCACCTCGCTCGCAAGACGGAGCCGTATTTCCGGCACATGCGGCGGGGTGAGGATTTCGGTATTTTCGAGAATGAAGGCCTTGGGGTCTTTCATGTTCTCCCCATGAGACAATAGAGCGGCTGTTGCTCATCACGAAAGGGAAGAATGTCGCCCGAACCTTGACGGGGGACCGCAGAGCGATAGCGTCTTTGGAAAAAACTGAGGCCAGCTTCAGGCCGGCCTCGCTTGATTATATTCCCGTGATAATCAGGCCCAGGGGCGCTCGGTGGCGAGCTTGCTTTCATAGCTGGCGATATTGGCGCTCTTTTCCAGCGTCAGCGAGATGTCATCGAGACCGTTCAGCAGGCAGTGGCGCTTGAAGGCGTCGAGTTCGAACTTGATAGAGCCGCCATCGGGACCGGTGATTTCCTGGTTCTCCAGATCGACCGTCAGAACCGCGTTCGACCCGCGCTCGGCATCGTCCATCAGCTTTTCCAGCTCTTCCGGCGACACGATGATCGGCAGAATGCCGTTCTTGAAGCAGTTATTGTAAAAGATGTCGGCGAAGCTGGTCGAGATCACGCAGCGGATGCCGAAATCAGCCAGCGCCCAGGGCGCGTGTTCGCGCGAGGAGCCGCAGCCGAAATTGTCGCCCGCCACGAGGATCTTGGCCTCGCGATAGGCCGGCTTGTTCAGCACGAAATCCGGGTTTTCCGAACCGTCCTGATTGAAGCGCGCTTCGGCGAACAGACCGGCGCCGAGACCGGTGCGCTTGATCGTCTTCAGATAATCCTTGGGAATGATCATGTCGGTATCGATATTGACCACGGGCAGCGGCGCGGCAACACCCGTCAGCTTGACAAATTTTTCCATGGGACATCCTCGGCACGTTTATTGAGCTTGCCATCGCTCTATAGCGGTTTTACGCCGCTTTCAACGAAAAACTGTACCTTTTGGTACGGGCGCGGAAAAACAGAAGGCAGCCGCAAGGGCTGCCTGAAAAGCGATAGAACTGCGAAATCGAACCTCTCAGAGGTCGATGATCTTGCCCTTGCCATCATCCCATACGCGCATGCCATCCTTGCGGCGGCAGTCGCGGGTGCGAACCGGAACCGGTGCACGGTTAAGCTTGCCGGCAACCACGCGAGCAACGGTCAGCACGGCGAGAACGCCAACCAGCGCCAGACCAACGGAAAAAGCAAATACGGTCACGAAGGCCACGGCGGCCAGCCCGACAATTGCCATTACTACGGAGCGGATGTTTTCCATCGTCAGTTTCCTTTCACACTTGCTAATCTGGCGCGTCGGTGACCGTTGCGCAAGGGGCAGCGACCATTTTGTCTCATTGAATGCGAACCAAAACTTTGCGAAGCATCATTTTCAGGCACTGCTAAAACCAGTGAGTCCGGAAATTGTCAGGAATATGGCCATGCCCCCCATAAAACTGTGGCGTTCTCTGCTGAGCGTACCCGCCATCAACCGCCGCGCGCTGGAAAAGTCGAGGACGCTTGCGGCCGACGCGATCATCTACGATCTGGAGGATGCCGTCGCGCCAGGCAAAAAGGCCGAGGCGCGGGAGAACCTGGAGCGGCTCTACAGCGAGGACCGGCCCGAGGCTGTGACCGCGATCCGCGTGAACCCGCTCGATACGGCAGACGGCAGCGAGGACATGAAGACCGTGCTCGCCTGCCAGCCTGATGCCGTTCTCCTGCCCAAGGTCGGCAATGTGGCAAGCATGGCGGCGGCGGGCGCTCTGCTGAAGAGAAACGGCGCGCCGGAGCGCATCAAGCTCTGGGCGATGATCGAGACGCCGGAGGGCGTGGTCAATGCCGCGGCCATTGCCGGGGCGTTTTCCGATGTGCGGGCCGGCGGGCGGCTGGAGGCACTGGTTGTCGGGGTCAATGATCTGCGCGCGGAAACCGGCGTCGCCCCCTCCCCCGGCCGCGCCTATCTCGTGCCCTGGCTGATGCAGACCGTGCTTGCCGCCCGCGCCTACGGCATCCGCGTCATCGACGGCGTCTACAATGATTTCGCGGATCAGGACGGTTATGCGGCCGAATGCGCCGAAGGCGCGGCCATGGGGTTTGACGGCAAAATGCTGATCCACCCGAACCAGATCGAGGCCGCCAACCGCCATTTCAGCCCGTCCGAACAGGCCGTTGCCGAAGCGCGCGCGATCGTGGAAGCATTTGCCAGACCGGGCGCGGAGGCGCTAAACGTCATCGATCTCGACGGCCGCATGGTCGAGCGCCTGCATCTGGAACAGGCCCGATCGCTGCTGGCGCAGGTCACCGCCATTCAATCGACAAAGGATACCCGATGAAACTCTATCGCTTTCTCACCGGCCCGGACGAATCGTCCTTCTGCCACCGCGTCACCGACGCCCTCAACAAGGGCTGGGAATTGCACGGCTCGCCATCGCTGACCTTCGACCCCAATCTCGGCAAGACCTATTGCGGCCAGGCCGTGGTGAAGGAAGTCGAGGGCAAGGACTATGACCCGTCGATCAAGCTCGGCGAACAGTGAGGCGCGCCCCGGGCGGAAAGATCAGATCGGCTGAAACGGCCTCAAGAGATATCCGTCCGGGTCCCGCACCCAGAGCTGGCGCTGGCCTCTTTCGTCATCAAGCGTTTGATACCAGCGCTCTTCGGGACCGAGCACCAGCGGCCATCCCGCAGCATTAAGCCGGGCGACGATGCCGTCGAAATCCGCTACCTCGAGCTGGAAGTTGATGCCGCCGCCAAGGTGCTGCGGCGCGTCCCCCACGCTCCGCCCCATGCCGGTCGTGTCCAGCATGAGCTGCGCCGCGCCGAGCTCCAGAAAGGCAAAGCCCTCCTCCGGGCGCTGATAGGCGACCGAAAAGCCGATCAACCCGACGTAGAACTCAAGGCTCTCCGCCAGGTCCCTCACGCCGAGTTCCGGAATGAGGGCGTTGAACCTCACTTGCGGCCCCAGAGGATCTTGAAGCGGGCGTTGCGATAATCCTCGCCGCTCGACTTGCAGTTCTCGCCAAGCACCGGCTCGTAGGGCAGGCCGCGATTGGCGACCAGAAGCAGCCGCCCGCCGGGCTTCAGCGCATCGCAGGCAGCCTTGATCAGCGCCTTGCCGAGCGACGGCTCGGCGGCCTTTCCGGCGTGGAAGGGCGGGTTCATGACGATCAGGTCGTAGCGCGTCCTGACCTTCTCGCCCGCAAGGTCCTGCCAGAAATAGCGGAATGCCCGCTGCTGGCCGGCGAGATTGACCTTGGCGCGTTCCAGCGCGCGGTAATCCGCCTCGTAGAGATCGATGCCCTCTGCGCGCGGCGCGCGTTCGGCGAGCATCGCGGAAAGATAACCCCAACCCGCGCCGAAATCGGCCGCAAGCCCGGAAAAATCCTCCGGCAGCCGCTCCCCCAGAATGCGCGAACCCTCATCGATGCGGTCATGCGAGAACAGGCCCGCCACGGTGGTGAAGCGGCCATCGATCTCGACGGTCGGATGGGTCAGTTTTTCGATCGCCTCCGAGGCATCATCCGGACGGGTGAACCACACCGCCACGCCATGATATTTCGGCATCGATTCGAGATCGGAAAACAGATGGCCGAGCCGCTTCCTCAGCGACTGGATGCCTTCCTCCTTGGTGCCCGCGATCACGATGAAGCCGCCGGGCACGGTCTTTGCGAGCGCTTCCGCGATCCGGTTCTCGTTCTCGCCGCGATGCTTGGTGAGCAGGATGAGGGTCAGATCGTAAGGCCCATCGCCCGCTTCCGGCGCGACATCGGCATGCGCACGCTCCAGCCCGATGAAATGCGGGCGATAGGGCTGCACCGCCTCGATCGCCGCGCCAAAGCCCTCCGGCACGCGGTAACCGGGCTCGGCGCTCAGAAACAGACAACGCCCAGCCTCCGGCATGGCGATGGTGCCGCTTTCGAAGGGATGGAAAATGGTTTTCAGCGTCTCGCGAGCCATGATTCTACCTGTGAAAAAGGCGCGAGCGATAGATGCTCACGCCTGAAAATGAATGCTTCTCGGTTCGCCTCTCACAATCTCTCCCCTTGAGGGGCAGAGAGGGGTGAACCCTATCGGCAAATGCGGAGCTACGGGCTGATACCCATTACCCCTCTCTGTCGCTTTCGCGACATCTCCCCCTCAAGGGGGGGAGATTGAAGGGAGCATCACTGCTCCGAGGTTCAGAACCCGTTGGTCCGTCAGCCTTACTCGGCGGCGTCGGACTTCTGCTTGCGCTCGATTTCCTTGCCGGTCTCCTGGTCGACGACCTTCATCGACAGCTTGACCTTGCCGCGCTCATCGAAGCCGATGAGCTTGACCCAGACCTTGTCGCCTTCCTTGACCACGTCGGTGGTCTTGGCCACACGATCCGAAGCAAGCTGGGAGATGTGGACAAGACCGTCGCGCGGGCCGAAGAAGTTCACGAATGCGCCGAAGTCGGCGGTCTTGACGACCGTGCCTTCGTAGATCGCGTTCAGTTCCGGCTCGTCAACGATCGAGTGGATCCACTTCTTGGCCGCCTCGATCTCCTTGCCGGAAGACGATGCGATCTTGATCGTGCCATCGTCCTCGATGTTGATCTTGGCGCCGGTCTTTTCGACGATCTCGCGGATGACCTTGCCGCCCGAACCGATAACGTCGCGGATCTTGTCGACGGCAATCGTCATCATCTCAATGCGCGGGGCATATTCGCCGAGCTGCTCGCGACCCTCGGTGATGGCCTTGGCCATTTCGCCGAGAATATGCTTGCGGCCGCCCTGGGCCTGGCCGAGCGCGACCTTCATGATCTCCTCGGTGATGCCGGCGATCTTGATGTCCATCTGCAGCGAGGTGATGCCGTCGGACGTGCCGGCGACCTTGAAGTCCATATCGCCGAGGTGGTCTTCGTCACCGAGAATGTCGGAGAGAACCGCGAAGCGCTCGCCTTCCAGAATCAGACCCATGGCGATGCCGGCAACCGGCTTTGCCAGCGGAACGCCGGCATCCATGAGAGCAAGTGAGGTGCCGCACACGGTTGCCATCGAGGACGAACCGTTGGATTCGGTGATCTCGGAGACGACGCGCAGCGTGTAGGGAAACTGCTCCACGGTCGGCAGCATCGGGCGGATCGCGCGCCATGCAAGCTTGCCGTGGCCGATTTCGCGGCGGCCCGGGGAGCCCATGCGGCCGGTCTCACCCACCGAATAGGGCGGGAAGTTGTAATGCAGCAGGAAGCGTTCCTTATACATGCCGGTCAGCGCGTCGACATACTGCTCGTCCTCGCCGGTGCCAAGCGTGGCAACCACCAGCGCCTGGGTTTCGCCGCGGGTGAACAGCGCCGAACCGTGGGTGCGCGGCAGGATGCCGACTTCGGAGACGATCTGACGGACGGTCTCGAGATCGCGGCCGTCGATGCGGCTCTTGGTGTCGAGAATGTTCCAGCGCACGATCTTGGCCTGGAGATGCTTGAACACCGCGCCGATTTCTTCCGCCGTGTACTTGGCTTCCTCGCCTTCGGCCGGGGCGTAGCGCTCCTTCACCTTCGCCTTGCAGGCGTCGACGGCAGCGTAGCGCGCGGCCTTTTCGGTGATCTTGTAGGCGTCGCGCAGCTCGTTCTCGATGAAGGAGAGCATGTCGTTTTCAAGGGCGGAATGATCTTCCGGCTCGAATTCGCGCGGCTCCTTGGCCGCGACTTCGGCAAGCTTGATGATCGCGTCGATCACCGGCTGGAAGCCCTTGTGGCCGAACATGACGGCGCCGAGCATGACGTCTTCGGGCAGCTCCTTGGCTTCCGATTCCACCATCAGGACCGCGTCGCCCGTGCCGGCGACCACGAGGTCGAGCGCGGTTTCGGGCATTTCGTCGATATGCGGGTTCAGCACATATTCGCCGTTGATATAGCCGACGCGCGCGCCGCCGATCGGGCCCATGAACGGAACGCCGGAGAGCGTCAGCGCGGCCGAGGTCGCGACCATCGCCAGAACGTCCGGGTTGTTTTCGAGGTCATGCTGGAGAACGGTGACCACCACCTGGGTGTCGTTCTTGTAGCCTTCGGGAAACAGCGGGCGGATCGGACGGTCGATCAGGCGGGAAACGAGGGTCTCGTTTTCGCTCGGACGGCCCTCGCGCTTGAAGTAGCCGCCGGGGATCCGGCCGGCCGCGAAGGTCTTTTCCTGGTAGTTGACGGTGAGCGGGAAGAAATCCTGGCCCGGCTTCGGCTCCTTGGCGGAGACGACGGTGGCGAGAACGGTGGTTTCGCCATAGGAGGCCAGAACCGCGCCGTCAGCCTGACGGGCAACCTTGCCGGTCTCAAGCGTGAGCGTGCGGCCGGCCCACTCGATTTCCACTTTGTGGGAGTTGAACATGTCTTGTCCTTTAACAAATGCAGCGATCCCGCTCTTGCCCGAAGGAAAGGCGAAATCACGGCGTCACGTTTCGTTCGACACGTCACGGGCAAGACAACGTGCTGCTTCCGGTTGTGAAGCAGCCTGCAATCCTGCCCCATGACAGGTCCGTTTCGGCATGCGGCGCCGGACGTTCCGGGGCCGCGTCTTCTGATCCTGCGCCCGCCACGGCGCAAAACCGGCGCTTGTCAGCGCAAATGGAAACGGCGGGCGCAAACGCCCGCCGGATTAAGCCTAGCGGCGAATGCCCAGACGGCCGATAAGGCTCGTATAGCGGCTTTCATCGATGCGCTTCAGGTAGTCGAGCAGCGAACGGCGGGTCGAAACCAGCGTCAGCAGGCCACGGCGGGAATGGTTGTCCTTCTTGTGGTCCTTGAAGTGCTCGGTCAGGTTGGTGATCCGCTCGGTCAGGATGGCAACCTGTACTTCCGGCGAACCGGTGTCGCCTTCCTTGGTTGCGTATTCCTTGATCAGCGCTGCCTTGCGTTCAGCAGTAATCGACATCGGTCATCCTTTCTTTAAGAAATGAGGGTGTTTCAAGTCGCCCGGGCCGGGATGTCGTCCAGCAGGGGCCATTCATGCGCATCTGTTTCAATGCTGGCGCCCATATAGGCCAAACCGAGCGTAATGTCGAGTGTCGCTTTGCGCACGGGGCGATAGCGCTTTGCCGGAGGCTTCCGCAACAGCCGCCGGAGTCGCGCACGGTTTGCCTGGGCCATTCAGAAAGAGGGGCATTTCCCGTTGCGGGCATTGCCCGATCCTGCGGAGCCCGCCGCCTCAAGAAGGACGGCGGGCCCTTGATCTTACTGGCGCACCGCCTTGACGTCATCCTCGCTTACGGCCGGGGCGGAATTGCCCCAGGCGCTGCGCAGGAAGGTCGCCAGCGTTGCGATATCGGCATCCGAAAGCCGGTCGCCGAAGGCCGGCATTGCCAGCCGCTCCGGTCGCTCGGCTGTCGAAGGCATCGCGGCGCCATGGAGAATGACCTCCGTCAGGCCCTTGGTCGTCGGCGCCGTAACCAGCGAGTTGCCCTTCAGCGCCGGGAACACGCCGGGCGCGCCGCGGCCGTCCGGCATATGACAGGCGTTGCAGTTGTTGAGATAGAGAATTTCTCCATCCGTAAGGTCTGCCGCTGCCTTGAGCTTCGCCGTCGTCGGATCGTCGGCGGCATCGAGCCGGTCCGTCGTCCGCTCGTCGGGCACGGGCTGCGGGTCGGGTTTGACATCCGAGATCGCCCGGAGATAGGCGACCATCGCATCGGCATCCTCGTCCTTCATGTATTGAAGGGATTCGCCGACCACGAGCTGCATCTCGCCGACCACAGCGGAATGGGCGTTGCGGCCGGTCGTCAGATAGTCCTTCAGGTCCGCGTCGGTCCATGTCTGCAGGGCGGATGCGGCCGTGCGCAGGTCGGGCGCAGTCCAGCCGCCGATCTCGCCGCCCGTCAGGAAGGCCGGATTGTCGGCATTGGTGCCGTCCTGCGCCATGATGATGTTGCGAGGGCTGTGGCAGGCCGCGCAATGGCCGAGCGCCTGCACCAGATAGGCCCCGCGATCAAGCGCGTCGCTTTCGGTCGCAACGTCATCGGGGTGGAAGCCGGGCTTGCCGAGTGCGGCCCAGTTCCACAGACGAATGCCCCAGCGCTGGTTGAACGGGAAGTCGAGCGCGGTCTCCTTCACCGGGTTGTCGACCGCTGCGACGTCATTGTGGACATAATCCCAGATCGCCCGGATATCCTCCTCCTTCATATGCCGGTAGTTCTCGTAGGGCATGGCCGGATAGAGATGCACGCCGCCGGGCGCGATGCCGTCGACGAGGGCTGCGTGGAACTGGTCGTAGGTCCAGCCGCCGATGCCGGTTTCCACGTCGGGGGTGATGTTGCTCGACCAGATCGTGCCCATCGGGCTCTCGATCGGCCGCCCGCCGGCGAACGGTTCGCCGCCCTCGGCGGTGTGACAGGCCTGACAGTCGGCCATCTGGGTGACATATTGACCTTCGCCGGGCGCCGGCTCCCAGTCGGCCGCCAGATTGTCGTCCGGCTTGGTGAGAGATGGCGGCACGAAGATGATCGCCGCGAGCGCCACCACGCCGATGACGATGAGCGCGAGGATGATGCGAAGAAAGGTTTTCATGATCCGCTCCTCACATCAATGGCCGGGGGTTGGGCAGGTAATCCTTGCGCAACGCCTCCAGCGCCCAGTAGGCAAGGCCGCCGACGGCACCCGTGGGATTATACTGGATGTTCTGCGGGAAGGCGGAAGCGCCCATGACCCAGACATTGTGACAGTCCCAGCTCTGGAGATAGCGGTTGATCGCCGAGGTCTTCGGGTCCGTGCCCATGATCGCGCCGCCGACATTGTGGGTCGACTGGTAGGGACGCACATCATACTGCGCGCCGTCGCCCTTGTAGCCCGATGCCATGGCATCCGGGTTCATGCTCTCGGCGATTTCCTCGATCCGGGCCTTCATGAACTGGGTCATCTTGATGTCGTTGTCCTTCCAGTTGAAGGTCATGCGCATCAGCGGACGGCCGTGGCGGTCCTTGTAAGTCGGATCGAGATCGAGACAGGTGTCGCGATAGGCCATGTTGGAGCCATGAGAGCCGATCGACAGGTTGTGGCCGTACCATTCGCCAACGGCTTCCTTCCAGCCCGCGCCCCAGGCCGGTGTGCCCGGCGGCAGCGCCATCTGCTGGATCGGGCGGCCGCCGGTGTGGCCGCAGGTGATATAGCTGCCGCCGATGAAGCCTTCCTTACCGAAATCGATCTGCGACATCGAGAAGTCGTCGATCGTCATGCCACCGGAGCCGGTTCCCACGAACGGGTTGAACACCTTGTCCTTGAACCAGAGGCTGGTGCCCCCGGTCATCTGGTAGGAATAGTTGCGCCCGACGACGCCCTCGCCGGTATCGGGATCGTAGGGCTCCCCGATCTCGGAAAGCAGCAGAAGGTGGACATTGTGCAGCGAATAGGCGCAGACCAGCACGAGATCGGCCGGCTGGAACACCTCCTCGCCGGTATTGTCGTCGAAATAGGTCACGCCGGTCGCGGTCTTGCCGTCGGCGGCCTTTTCGATCTTCAGCACCTCGCATCTGGTCTTGTAGCTGAAGTTCGGCTTGCGCTTCAGCGCGTCGAGAATGCAGACCTGCGGCGATGACTTGGAATAGTTGTTGCAGCCGAAGCGCTCGCAGAAGCCGCAATAATTGCAGGGCCCGAGCTGCATGCCGTAATCATTGACATACTGGATCGACGCATTGGCCGAAGGACGCGGGAACGGATGGTAGCCCATCTTGCGGGCGGCATCGGCGAACAGTTCCGAATCCCAGGTGTTCTTCAGCGGCGGCATCGGATATTCGGCCGATCGCGGCGCTTCGAACGGATTGCCGCCCTCCTGAATCTCGCCGTTGATGTTGCCCGCCTTGCCGGCAATGCCCGCCACACTCTCGAACTTGGTGAGATGCGGTTCCAGCTCCTCTGCCGTCACGCCCCAATCCTGAAGCTGCATGTCTTCGGGAATGATATCGGCGCCGAAGGTCTCCTCGACATAGGAGCGCAGACGGTATTCGACCGCCTGCGGCCGCCAGTTCTGGCCGTTCCAGTGAACGCCCGCGCCACCGACGCCGTCGCCCGGCAGGAACGAACCGAGATGACGGTAGGGAAGCGCAGTCTCCTGAGTATTGTGGCGCACGGTCAGCGTGGAGTTGACCGGCTTCTGCATCAGGTCGTAGCGGACGGCGTATTTCAGCTCGTCGAAAATGTTGGGATACTGGAAATCGGGCACCGTACTGCGGTCGTCGCCGCGTTCGAGCGCGAGGATATCGAGCCCCTCATTGGCCAGTTCCATGCCCATGATCGCCCCGGTCCAGCCGAGCCCGATGATGACGACGTCTTTCTTGGGATCTGTTCTTGTAGCCATGGTTTACGCCCTGTCCCCGCTGATCGACACGGGACCGAGCGGATATTCGGCGTTCTCGCGGCCCGGCCAGGAGGTGAAGGCGCCGCGCGCGCCGGGAAAGCCGATATAGACCCAGGCCTGCATATCGTGATTGCCGCCATAACCGGGATCGGCGAAATAGCCCTCCTTGGTGTTGGCGAGCAGGAACTGGAAGAAATCGCGCAGCTCGGGCGCCAGCCCCACCTCGCCCTTTTGCAGCGAGGTCAGCGCGGCATCCTGTGTTGCCGCTTCGAGATTTTCGAAACTGTCGCCATGCGTTTGTTTGCACCAGTCCTGAAAGACGGGAATCGCCTGGCGATAGATTTCCGCCGGCGTCAGCGGGCTCTGGAAGCCGAGCGTGGGATTGGCGCCGGGATCGAACGGACCCTGCATGTACCAGTCCGCGGCCTTGCCGAAATTGCCTGCGAGCTGCCGGTCGATGAAGACCGGCACCCGACAGTCGATCGCGCCGGGACCATTGCCGCCGGCGGGAATCAGACGGTCGCAGGCGGCCATGACGAACGCCCATTCAGCCTCGTTGAAATAGACCCGCTCATACTGATCGAGCGGCGGCGGGGGTTCCTTCTGGGGCGCTTGCGCATTGGCCGAGCCGGCAAGCGAAGCAATCGCCACCCCGGCGGCCGTTCCCTTGAGGAACCCGCGCCGAGACGGACGTCCTGGCATCTCACGCATGATTATTTCCTTTCGCCGGCCGGGGGCCGGTCATCTCTCCCCGCCTGCGAATAGTCCGGATTTCGCTCCGGATACGGAGGCGGCTCCATTTGCTTCCGGATGTCTCCGGAAGACCAACGGCCCGTCACGCGCGACGGGCCGAAACCCTCTATATCGAGCATTGTGACTCATGATCGCCGGTGAGAGAAGGTGATTTTTTTCCGTCCTTGTGGGAACAAAATCGAAGAAGGCGTGAAACCATGAAGCGTGGAGCCCGTTAGGCGGGAATCCGGGTTTCTGGCCTTCGTGGGGCTGCGGAGCCAGCCGGAGCGCGCAACGAAACGTCTACCCGCCTGAAACCTTCGATGCCGCAAATTCCGGGCCTTTCAGCCGGGTTGTCAGACCTTACAGTTTTCCCGATCGACCTTTGCTCTTATTCTTGGCCACCGACCTTGCGCCGGCGCGATGCAAAGCACGATAAAAAGAATGTAGTGAATGACCGAATGGCTTGTCGCCACGTTGCGGGAAAATGTGGAAATACCGCTCTTTCTTTGCCTTGTCGTCGGTTTCACCGTGGGGCGGGTTCAGGTCAGGGGCATCTCGCTTGGCGAAGTGACCGCCACGCTGCTTGCGGCGCTCGCCATCGGCCAGATCGGCTTCGAAATCTCGCCGAAGATGAAGTTCGTGTTCTTCTCGCTCTATCTGTTCGCCGTCGGCTACAGCGCCGGCCCGCAATTCGTCCGCGCCCTGTTCGAGGGCGGCTTCAAGCAGGCGGGGTTTGCGGTCGTCGTCTGTATCATGAGCCTGCTCAGCGTCTATGCCGTCGCCCGGCTTGCCGGTCTTGATGTGGGCGCGGCGGCAGGATTCTTCGCCGGCTCGGCAACCACATCGCCATCACTCCCGCTTTCAGAAACCGCGATCGCGAAATCGTCCATGACGGCGGCGGCCAAGGCCCACGCGCTCGACGTCATGCCGGCTGCCTTCTCCATCAGCTTCATCATCGGCACGCTCAGTTCCGTGATCGTGCTGGCCATTTTCGGGCCCCGGCTTCTGAAAATCGATCTCGCCGCCGCCTGCCGCGCCTATGTCGAAAAAATGGGCGGCAATGACAGCAAGGCTCGTCGGGGAACCGCCTGGCATCAATATGTCGCACGCGCCTATCGCGTCGATGAAAAATCCCCGCTGGTCGGCCTCAACGTCGCCGATGCCGAGCATTTCTTCGACAATCACCGGCTGTTCCTGGCGCGGCTGCGGCGAAACGGCGAGATCATGGAGGCCACCACCTCCGTCACGATCGCGGCCGGCGACATCATCGCCCTTGCCGGATCGCGGCACGTACTTCTCAGTGAAGTCAGCAAGGTGCTCGAGGAAGTCGACGACGCGGAACTGCTCGGCGTCCAGGTCGAGGGCACCGACGTGCTGATCACATCGAGCGCGTTGGCCGGCGAGACGCTGAAGGCGCTCGCGGACATTCCCGAGACGCGCGGCGTGTTCATCACCGCTATCCATCGCGGAGCCCTGTCCGTGTCAATCCCGGTTTTTGCTGACACGATGCTTTATCGCGGCGACGTCATCCGAATCATCGGCCGCCCCACCGACATCGCCGGTTTCGCGAAAAAATTCGGCTATCTCGACCGGGAAACCGAGCGCGCCGACATCGCCTTTATCAGCGCCGCGATCGTCGCCGGCGCCGTGATCGGCGCGCTGAGCTTCAGGGTCGGCGAGGTGCCGCTGACGCTGTCGACGGCCGGCGGCATCCTGCTTATCGGTCTCTTCTTCGGCTGGCTCCGTTCGGTGCACCCGGTCTTCGGCCGGGTACCGGGAGCCACGCTGTGGTTCATGAACTCGATCGGCCTCAACCTGTTCATCGCAGCCCTTGGCCTTGCCGCCGCTCCCGCCCTTGCAGGCGGGCTGAAGGAGTTGGGGCCGGTCTTCCTGCTCTGGAGCCTGATCGCCTCCATCGTCCCGTCGCTATTGGCGATCTATCTCGGGAAATATGTCTTCCGCTTCGATGACGCCATCCTGTTCGGCTGCTGCGCGGGCGCGCGGAAATCCTCCCCGGCGCTGGCGATGCTGACGGAGAAGGCCGAGAGCCAGGTGCCGGCGATCGGGTTCTCGGTCGGGTATGCGGTCTCCACCACGCTGCTGATCCTGTTCGGCCTGGTGATCGTGATGATGATGTGAGCTTGAGACTCATGCCAGGCCGGTCTTGTCCTCGCCCTTTGCCGCCGGGTCGATGCCGGCCTTTCTCAGCGTGCGTTCCAGCAACTGGTCGTAGATCGGGCGTCCGCCGATCCATTCGGCGACCATGTTGGCCGTCATGCAGGTGACGATCAGCGGCATGACCATGGTGTAGGCCCCGGTCAGTTCCAGCGTCAGCACCACGCCGACGATCGGCGCGCGCACGGAGGCGGAAAACAGCCCACCCATCGCCGCCATGCCGAAGGCGAGCGGTATGCCGTGGGGCGTCACCAGTTCGACGATGCCGCCGAAGGCCAGACCGACGCACATCGAAAGCGCCAGGATCGGCGCGAAAATGCCGCCCGGCGTGCCCGCCGAATAGCTCGCCGTCATGGTGACGTAGCGGATTACGGCAAGCGCCAGCAGAACCTGAAGGCTGGCGCTGTGGGCGGCAAGCGAGGTCACGACATGCTCGCCGCCGGTTACCGAATGCGGCATCGTCACGAACAGACCGCCGACGACGAGGCCGACCACGGCCGGATAAAGATAGGGCACGCGCGCGTTAAGGCGGCCGGCAAACGAACCCGTCCACATCAGCGCCGCGTTGAGGCTGACGCCCAGGAAACCAAGCAGCACCCCGAGTATGACGAAGGCGGGCAGCAGGGTGAGTTCCGGGCTCGCCACCGCCATCGAGAAATCTGGCGCCGTGCCGCCGATGATCTGGGTCATCACCGTCGCCAGCACCGCGGCGATGATCACGCCCATATAGGTGCGGAAGGTATAGGGAAACTGCCGGTGGGTTTCCTCGACGATGAACAGGATGGCGGCGAGCGGCGCATTGAAGGCGCAGGCGAGACCGGCGGCCGCGCCGGCGCCAAGCATGCCGCGCCGCTCGGTTTCGCTGACCTTGAAGAAATCGGTGATCGCCGCCGAAAACGAAGCGCCGATATGGATCGTCGGGCCTTCGCGGCCGAGCACCAGCCCCGACGCGATCGAGACGATGCCGGTCAGGAACTTGATCGGCAGCACTCTTTGCCACCGAACGGTGCGCAAGCCCTGCATGGCGCCTTCGATCTCCTGCACCCCGCTGCCGCCGGCCTCGGGCGCGAAGCGGCGGACAACGTAGGCCGAAAGCAATGTCGCGCACATGGTGATCAGGGCGGCAGCGGCGACAAGCACGACGCCATCGACATGCGTTGCGAGGACGCGGGGCCATGCTTGCAGCCAGTCGATCAGAAGATGGAACACGGACCCGACGGACCCCGTCAGAATTCCCGCGAGCGCCGCAAGGGCGACGAAGCGGATCTGCGCGTTCCGGCTTCCCGGTTGCTCGAGTTCTTCTGCTGAATTGTCCATGGCGCTTTATCGTCCGGAGGGGATTTAAAAAATGGGCAATGATCTCGGGATCGCTATGTCCTGCCGGAGGGCAGGACCTGCGCTCTTGCAGGCCCAATCTGCTGATAGTCAGCCTGCGCGCGAAGGGTCAACTGTATGGTCTGACATGTTGTTCGGCCGGTTGCGGCAACCTACAAATACCGTGTTAGATTAGCAGCGACGGCGCGCGTACCTGACCGCGCAGCGCGGCCCTCGCCGGTGGGTCCGGGCTGCTCCGCTGGAAACGCGAAGCCGTCTCCGGCGCGGCATACCCTCCACCCCGTGAAGACGACAAAGGAATTACCATGTCCCGTTCCGTTCTGACAGTTCTGGCAAGCCTTCTAGCGGCAACGACCGCGCATGCGCAGGACATGCGTATGATCACCGGCGAGGCCATGATGCGCGAGCGCATCGCGCTGCCGGATGATGCCGAACTCGTGGTCGAGGCACGCGGTTTTCAAAACGCCCTGCTGGCGACGCACAGCGATGAGTCGAACGGCCGGCAGGTGCCATGGCCGTTCGAACTGGCCATCCCACAGGGCGTCGCGGCGAAACTGACAGCGGCGATCCGGATCGACGGCGCCAACCGGTTTGTGAGCGAACCGGTCATGATCGCGGCGGGAAACAATGATGCCGATATCGGAGACATCATGCTGACGGCGTTCACGCCCGCGGCCTTCAGCAGCACCTTCATGTGCGGCGATATCCGCCTTCAGGTCGGCTTTCAGGGCGAGGAAGCGGTGGTCGAGACCGATGAGAGGATTTACCACCTCGCCCCGACGATCTCCGCGGACGGCGCGAAATACCAGTCCGAGGACGGCCGAAACGTCTTCTGGAGCAAGGGCGACACCGCGCTGGTGACGCTCGACGGCCAGGACCTGCCGGATTGCGTCATGGTGCCGGCCGAGGCGGAAAAGGCATGGTCGGCGCAGGGCAATGAACCCGGCTGGCGCGCCGTCATCGCAGGTGACCGGTTCATGCTGGACATGAATTATGGCGAAGACCGCCTCGACCTCCGCCTGCCGGAGCCGGAGGTGGTCGACGGAGCCTATCGCTACGGTTTCGACCAATACGCCCTCGCCTTCCGCGTAAGGGCCGGCCTATGCCAGGACGACATGAGCGGCCGGCTGTTCCCGCAGAGCGTCGAACTGGAAACGGCAACCGGAACGCTGAAGGGCTGCGGCGGCGATACGCTCGAACTGCTGACCGGCCCCGATTGGACCGTCGACAGGATCGACGGCAACGCGCTCGACGAGACCGCCGATCGCCCCGCCTTCTCGATCAGCGAGGAAGGTCAGATCTTCGGAACCACCGGCTGCAACCGCTTCACAGGGGCCTTTGCGGTAAACGGCGAGGGCCGCGTCGCAATCGGTCCGCTCGCAGCGACCCGGATGGCCTGCGACGAAGCCATGATGAAACTGGAACAGACCTTTCTCGACGCGCTCGGCACGGTTGACGGCTTCGACGTCTCAATTGACGGCGCATTGCAGCTGACGTCCGGCGGCGACGCCGTCATCAGGGCAAGCCATTAAAACGGTTCCGCTTTTCATGGAACTGCGAAGCCACCCTATCTATGTGTTTTTGTGCATGACAGCAAAAGGTCCTGTAAGCACACCGGCCTTTTCGTTCAATGGTGATGTCGAGCAAGGAGCAATGTCGGCGCCATGAGTGCATACTGGATCAATGCAGCCGTGGTTGCCTTTCTTCTCGCAGCGATGTTGCTGAGCGGCGTGCTCATGAAGCGCAGCCGGACCTTGTCTCACAGCATTGCCGTCCACGCCATCTTTCTGGGCGCGGCCGCGAGCCTGCTGGTCACTCTGAACAAGACTGCCGACCAAATCCTCGCACACTATAAGCTCGATCTTGTCAAACCCGGCCTGCTCGACGATCTGACGCTGGTCGCCATCGGCCTGATCGTCATGCAGCAGGCCTTTCACCTGATAAACCGCCTGACCACCGCACAGGTGAACAAGGGCAGCGACAAGACCTCGGCAATCAGCATTGCCCGTATTCTCAAAATGGCAATCGTCCTGCTGCTGCTGCTGCTGTTCGGCGAGCATCTGGGCCTGAGCCTCTCCGGCCTGATGGCCTTCGGCGGCTTCGGCGGCATCGCCATCGGCATTGCCGGGAGGGATGTACTGAGCAACATGTTCTCGGGCGTGATGCTCTATTTCGACAGGCCGTTCCGGCTGGGTGACTGGATACGCTCGCCAGACCGCGACATCGAAGGCACGGTGGAGGAGATAGGCTGGCGCATGACCAGGATCACCACGTTCGACAAGCGCCCGCTTTTCGTGCCGAACTCCGTGTTTTCATCGATCAGCGTCGAAAACCCCGGCCAGATGAGGAACAGGCGCATCGACACCACGATCGGCCTTCGCTACGAGGATGCCGACAAGATTGCCGCCGTCGTCGCCGATATCCGTGCCATGCTGCATCAAAGCGAGCATATCGATCTGAACCAGACGCTTCTTGTCTATTTCAACGACTTCGCCGATTCATCACTGAACATCATGGTCTACTGCTTCACCAAGACGACCCGCTGGGCCGAGTGGCTGGCGATCCAGCAGGATGTTTACCTGAAAATCGTCGACATCGTTCATGCCCACGGCGCTGACTTCGCCTTCCCCTCGCAGACGGTCTATCTCGACAAGGACGGCTGAGACGCGGCCATCGTCAGGTCAGAAGCGCGATCCAGGCGAGCGCAAGCACCATGCACAAAAGCGTGACGGGGACGCCGGCACGGCAGAATTCGCCCATGCCGATCTTCACGCCCCGGTCCTTCGCCTGCTCGACCACGATTATGCCGGCGAGGCTACCGAAGATGATCAGGTTGCTGGAAAAGCCCGTGCCGAGCGCCAGCGCCGCGCCCAGCGCGTCGGTATTGGCCGCATGCGGCAGGAAGGGCGCGAGCAGCATGACCGCCGGATTGTTGCCGACGATATTGCTGAGCGCGGATGCGACGAGGAACAGGATCGAAGGATTGGCGAAATCGACGCCTGCTCCCTGAAGATCGTGAACCACCTTTTGCGGCATTCCGGTCTGGGCCAGCGCCGCATTGACCACAAACAGCCCGGCCAGCAGCAGAAGGAGATTGCCGTCGACCGTTCCGATGACCTCCTTCGACGACACCCGCCGGTTGACCAGCATGACTGCGGCGGCCGAAAGGGCGACCATTTCGCGCGGCCAGTCTGTAAAGACAAAGGCGGCGACAACGGCGACCGTGACGATGGCCGCCTTGATGGTCTCGGCGATATCGAGTTTCTGGGCGGGCGCGGCGACCGTGGCGGACGGGGGCTGTTTTTCCACCGCGGCAAGGTTCCAGCGCCCGCGATAGATCAGGCATACCGCGCCCCAGACGACCGGCAGCGAGATCAGCGCCGGCACCAGCGCCACCTTCATGAAACCCGTGAATGAAAGGCCGAGCGTCTGCGCGGCGATCATGTTCTGCGGGCTGCCGATGATCGTCGCCACCGATCCGGTATTGGTCGCGAAGCAGAAGCCAAGCAGGAAGGGAACCGGATTGAGGCCGCGCGACATGGTGATCGAGACCAGAAGCGGCGTCATGGCGACAATCACGACATCATTGGTCAGCACGGCGGAAAGCCCACCGCCGGTAACCACAAGGAAAGCAAGCAACGCCGGCGGCGAGACCTTCAGCGAGGCAACCCGCCCGGCCAACCACTGATAGAAACCGGAAACCGTGAAAGCCCCCGATACGACCATCAGGCCGAACAGCAGCCCGACTGTGTGGTAATCGATCGCGTCCCAGGCCTGTTTGTCGGTGATCCGCCCGAAACCGATCATCGCCAGCGCGCCGACAACCGCCGCTCCGGTCCGGTCGACGCGAAAACCCGGCAGATAACCAAGCGCCAGCGCCAGATAGACCAGAAGAAAGATGATGACGGTGATATCCACGAAGGCTCCGGCGGTTGACGGGAAATACAAAACGACAGCCGGGCAGCCTTGAGACCGCCCGGCTGTCGTGGTTTTGGCTTACTTGTTGATGTCGTTCTTCATGTTCCAGAGATTGAAGGCGCGTTCGCCAACCATATCTTCATCAACGCCTCCCTCCTGGATATCATCAGACACCCGCAGATGGCCGAAGCCCGCGAGGATCTTCAGCAGGATCGTCGTGATGATCCACGAATAGGCGGCAACGATAACGACGGCCAGCACCTGCACGAAGAGCTGATGAGTGCTCGCCGAAACGGCATTGATATGCGAGCTTGCCATGAAGCCGATCAGGATCGCGCCGGTGAGGCCGCCAACGCCGTGGGCGCGCCAGACTTCCAGCGTGTCGTCGATCTTCAGCCATTCCTGGACATATTTGGCGTTGTAGCAGACCGTCGCGCCGATCGCGCCGATGACAAGCGCGGCCATCGGTTCCACATAGCCGGCAGCCGGCGTGATGGTCGCAAGGCCGGTCACCGCGCCGACGAGAACGCCGGAGAAGGAGACCCGTTTGTGCTCGCGCCACTCCCACAACATCCAGACCAGCATGGCGATCGCGCCGGCGAGCATGGTGTTGGTGAAGGCGTAGGCCGCAAGCGCATCCGCGGCATAGGCGCCGCCGGCATTGAAGCCGAACCAGCCGAACCACAACAGCCCCGCGCCGAGCGCCACCAGCGGCAGGCTCGCCGGCTGGCTTTCCGGATCGCCCACGGCGACCTTGCGCTTGCCGAGAAAGCGGGCGGCCGCAAGGGCCGAGAAACCCGCAGCGGTGTGGATCACGATGCCGCCGGCAAAATCGACGACGCCCATCTTGGCCAGGAAACCGCCGCCCCAGATCCAGTGCGCTGCCGGCAGGTATACCAGGATCGTCCACAAACCGACGAAGAACAGATAGGCGCCGAACTTGAAACGACCGACAAAGGCGCCGGTCATCAGTGCCGGCGTGATGATCGCGAACATCATCTGATAGGCGAAGACCATCATGAAGGGAATGTGCGGCGCGTAAGTGTCATTCGGGCTGATACCGACATGATACATGCCGAAATAGGGCCGGATATCGCCGATGATCCCGCCGATCGACGGACCGAAGGCCAGACTGAAACCGCCGAACACCCAGATAATGCTGACGATCCCGATGCAGACGAAATTCTGGATCATGATCGACAGCACATCGCGCTGCTTGACCAGGCCGCCGTAAAACAGCGCAAGGGCCGGGGTCATCATGCAGACCAGCGCCGTGCAGATCAGAACAAACGCGGTATCCCCCGCATTGATCGCTTGCATAACCTTCTCCTTTGAAAGACTTGTCTTTCGGCGCGACCGCCCCGGTCGCGCCGCTCTTTAGTTGTTGGTATCGGTGACCAGATGCTCTCCGACCGCGCTGTGCGGATGCGGCGCGAGCAGCTTCTTCGGCGCGATGAACAGGTACATCGTCAGCACGTAGGGCGCGGTGAAGGACGGCAGGCCGAGCGGCTCGGTCAATACGTCATAGGCGCCCTGCAGGAACACGGTGACGATGGTGGCCAGCAGCGCGTAGACGAGCACCCGCGGCGATGGTTTCAGAAAGATGACGCCGACCGCCATCGCCGTCAGCACCGCGCTGAAACCGTAGAGCCCCTGCACCACCAAATGCGGCTCCGCCCGAAGCGCGATCGCCGTCACCATGGCGATCAGCGATCCGCAAATGGCGGCAATGCCGGCCACGCGCGAGGCGATCAGAATGCCGAGCAGGATGATCGCGCCGCTGATCTCGTTGCCGAGAAGATAGACCTGGCCGATATTGCGGAAGAATATCTGGACCAGTTCGATATGGGACGGGATCATCGTCACGCCCTTGATATAGTCGGAGGCCAGTTCGGGATGATCGCCGGAAACATCGAGCGCGCCAAACGTATAGGCGCCCGCCACCAGCAGCCAGCCGGTCAGCACGAACGGGCCGGTGGAGCCCGGAATGCCCCAGCTTTTGGTGATCATCGCCCCGAGCGCCGCCGTCACCACCGTGCTCATGGCCGCGCCGATGACGACATAGAACCAGAGCTGCGGCGAGACGCTGATGAAGGTTGGCAGCGCGACGCCCACGAGAATGCCGTTGAAGCCGAACAGGCCGGAGGTGATCGAGTCCTCATCGCAATCGAGAAGCCGGGCAGTGAGCGTGGCGACGATGAGACCAACAAGCGCGCCGATCGTGGTCGACCAGTTGCCCCCGGCATAGCTCGCATAGGCGATCGCAACGATGAACAGCGCGCCGGTGAGCGCGTTCTCCATGAAGAACACCTGCCCCGCGCCGCGCAGGCATTGGGTTCCAAAATCTTTCCGCTTCTCCGTCATATCCGCACCCCCTTCTTGGCCCTTGATCAACGCCAGAGAAATTCCTCCGGCAGCGTTTTGCCGCGGGCTTCTTCCCTGACGACCTTCCAGAAATTCCTGACCTCCGCGCGCACGTCGTAGCTTTCGATCCCGACCACGCGCAGCATCAACCCGGCGCCGTTCGGAAGCGTCGAGAAACCGGAAATCGCGCGCGGCCGTTCGTCGCCGAAACTGACGTTCACCCGCTCCCGGATTCGCTCGGCAACAGCCGGCGGCGTGATGCACAGAATGTTGGCAAAGGCATCATAACCGCCCATCACCGCGGCAAAATCGATGGTCTCGTTACCCTTCTCGATCAGCACCTTCTCGGTGAACAGCTTGCGTCCGTCGGGCCGACGGGCATTGACGGTCATCGACAGGAGATCGAAGCCGAAACGCTCGCTTTCATGGTGATGCTTGCGGCCGGTCATCATCATCTCGCCATAGAGCAGCGTCGCGTCCTCATGGACCACGAGATCGGTGTCGTTGATGAAGCGCGAGTCCCGATAGGGAATGGTGAAGTCCGGCAGGAATTCGAGATAGGCGTCCTTTGCGAGCATCACCGTCTGGTGCTGCGAGGCGTAGTTGGCGTCCATCTGGTGGATGCGGTTCGCGCCCTGGGAGGTCACCTGGGCAGAGGCCCCCTCGCCCACCGAAATATCGATCGTGTAGCGATCGCCCTGCAATATGCCGCCGCCGATCGAGATGATCGAGCAGATCGGCAGTTCCGGCATTGCCTCGTCCCAGTAGAGCGCCTGCTGCACCAGAAGCGGCGTGACCCGGTAGAGATCGGACAGCACGGAGCGACCGCCCCGCATCGAGAAGCCGAGACGTAACGCCCCGATCTTTCCCGGTCCGGCCGCGCGCATCTGCTGAGGCTCGGTCCTGAAACCGTTCAGTTCCCGGTATTCGTCGATCCGGCGCAGACGTTCATGCAGGCTCATCAGATCACTCGGCGGCTTGGCCGGAGGCGGGCGTCACGTCGAACAGCGCCATATCCATGATCAGCTTCATCAGTTCGTCCACGCCCTCGCCGGTCTTGCAATTGGTGAACACGAACGGCTTCTTGCCGCGCATCAGCTTGGAATCGCGGTCCATGACGCCGAGATCGGCGCCGACATAAGGGGCGAGATCGGTCTTGTTGATCACGAGAATATCCGACTGGCAGACGCCGGCGCCGTTCTTGCGCGGGATCTTGTCGCCGGCGGCGACGTCGATGACATAGATGTAGAAATCGGCGAGCGCCGGGCTGAAGGTTAGCGTCAGGTTGTCGCCGCCCGATTCGATCAGGATGACGTCGCTGTCGGGATATTTCTCCTCCATCTCCTCGACCGCGGCGATGTTCATCGACGGATCCTCGCGCACCGCGGTATGCGGGCAGGCGCCGGTTTCCACGCCGACGATCTTTTCCTCGACCAGCACGCCCTTCAGCGTGCGCCGCACCTGCTTGGCGTCCTCGGTGGTGACGACGTCATTGGTGATGATCAGCGGCTTGACGCCAAGCTCGATCAGACGCGGGGTGATGGTTTCGATCACGGCCGTCTTGCCCGATCCGACCGGGCCACCGATGCCGATACGCGTGATTTTCTTCATTGTGCCAATCCTTTTTTCCGCCGGCCTTGTTTCGCCGGTCAGTTCATGAACAGCCGGACATGTGTTTTCGTGTGATGGGCGACGAGGACATCGAAGACCGGGGCAAAGCCGGACATTTCGTCGAGGTCCAGCCCGTGGACGCGCGCGTAATCGGCCTCGACGCGGCCCTGCACGGCAAACAGGATGCGCTGGGTATCCAAATGATCGATCCGCATCAGCCGTACCGCAGCACTCATGATCATGGCCGCCACGCCGTACTGATGGACCACGAAGGCCTGCCTCTCATCGGCGCCCATATGCGCCAGCGCCACCGCCTGGCCGACCGGAAAGCAGCCGGGCGTCGCACCGGCCTTGATATCGGCAAGCCAGCGTTCGAGAACGGGAAACGCGCTGATCTTCAGGGAAAGCTCCGCGAATTTCCGGCCCATGCGGGCGAGCATCATCTGCTGCTCTTCTCCCACGCGTCGGTTCCACAATTCACGGTCCGCCTCGAGCACGGCGTCATAGGCGCCGCGCCGCGCCGCACGATGGGTATGCAGAAAGGCGATGCCGTCCATGCCCGAGGCCTGTCGCACCACCGTCTCGACGAAGCGCTCCAGACTTTCCGCATCGGCGACGACCCCGGTCTGGATCGCCGATTCCAGCCCATTGGAAAAGGCGAACGCGCCAACGGGCAACGTCGAATCGGAAAACTGCAGAAGACGCGCAAGCAGGATCATGTCGTCTGCCGAGCGTGTCCTGCTGCTGTTCTCATCTGCCATGCCCCTGCCTCGCGATCAGTGATGGTGATGATGGTCGCCATGGCCGTGACCATGGTCATGATGATGATGCGGCGTCGCGTCGGCCCCGGCGAACAGCATGCGCACCTCGCGCGCATCGAGCTTGGCGGCGATTTCCTCGCCCGGCGCGAAGTGGCTCTTCACGCCCTCGAAGGCATGGGTCTTCATCACCGAGGCCATGACCTTCTGGTCGACGGAGAGCGGCACATAGACGGTGCTGCCCTTGATGACTGCCGGCCAGTGCTGGTTGCCGAGCCCGTGGCCCAGCTCGAAGCAGATCCGCAGGATTTCCTGCGGCGCCAGCGTTTCGAGCCCTTCGAGCTCGATCACCATGACCTCCTTCAGCGCGATGCGGGCAGCGATGATGGTGTTGCTGGCCTCGTCGTAATAAAGGACGTCGTCATTGTGGAGATGTTCCGAGCGCGGCAGCGAGATCGCGAGTTCGGTTCCGCCCTCGCTCGCCTTGCGCAGGCGGTTTTTCGGCGCTTCCCACTGTTCGAGCGCGAGGTAATCGACCGTCGCCTCGTGGGAGCGTTTGTGCCAGTCGGCATCCTTCAGGTTGCCAAGGATTTTTTCGACAAGAATCATGGTGTTCGCCGCATTCTGTGCGCCTTGAAAGAAGAGCCGAAATGCACCGGAGCCTGTCTGGCCCGCGATGCCGCCTTCCGGCTGAACGTCCCCGGCGTCGTTGTTGTTGGACGGGCCGGGCGAAGGTTTGCTTCGCCCGGCATCGCAATCAGCTGAAGAAGTGAAGCTGGTTCAGCGGGATCGTGGTCGCCGGCTCGACGGTCGCGTGCTTGCCGTTGACGGTCACCGCGAAGGTCTCCGGGTTGACCTCGATCTCCGGCAGGGCGCTGTTGCGCACCATCGAGCTCTTGCTGATCGTGCGCGTGCCATAGACCGGCACCACATGCGACTGGAGCTGGTAGCGGTCGACAATGCCGTCCTCATAGCCCGCCAGCGATGTGAAGGTCACGCGCGTCTTCGGCAGCGCCGAGCCGTAGGCGCCGAACATCGGACGGTAGAGAACCGGCTGCGGCGTCGGCAGCGAGGCGTTCGGATCGCCCATCAGCGCCCAGGAAATGAGGCCGCCCTTGATCACCATTTTCGGCTTGGCGCCGAAGAAGGCCGGCTCCCAGAGCACGAGGTCGGCCATCTTGCCGACTTCGACCGAGCCGATCACATGGCTGACGCCCTGGGCGATCGCCGGATTGATCGTGACCTTGGCGACGAAGCGCAAAACGCGCTCGTTGTCATTGCCCGACGTATCGCCATCATAGGCGCCCATCCGGTCCTTCATCAGATGCGCGGTCTGGATCGTGCGCGCCCAGTTCTCGCCGACGCGGCCCATGGCCTGGCTGTCACTGGAAAGGATCGAGATCGCGCCGAGATCGTGCAGCACGTTTTCAGCGGCGATGGTTTCCGGGCGGACGCGGCTTTCGGCGAAAGCGACGTCGGTCGGTATCTTGGGGCTGAGATTGTGGCAGATCATCGTCATGTCGAACAATTCGGCCTGCGAATTGATGCCGTAGGGCAGCGTCGGATTGGTCGAGCTCGGAATGACGTTGGACTGGCCGGCAACGCGGATGATGTCCGGCGCGTGACCGCCGCCCGCACCTTCCGTATGGTAGGTGTGGATGGTGCGGCCCTCGAAGGCGGCGATCGTGTTTTCGACGAAGCCGGCCTCGTTCAGCGTATCGGTGTGGATGCAGACCTGGACGTCGAACTCATCGGCGACGCGCAGCGAGGTGCGGATCGCTTCCGGCGTGCTGCCCCAGTCCTCGTGGATCTTCAGGCCCATGACGCCGGCGCGCAGTTGCTCCTCGATCGGCAGCCGCGCGGAGACATTGCCCTTGCCCAGCACGCCGGCATTGACCGGCCAGCCGTCGAAGGAGCGCAGCATCATCTCGACATTCCAGGTGCCGGGGGTGATGGTGGTGCCGTTGGTGCCGTCGGTCGGGCCGATGCCGCCGCCGAACAGCGTGGTGACGCCGTTGGAAAGCGCGGCTTCCGCCTGCTGGGGCGAGATGAAGTGGACGTGGGCATCGATACCGCCCGCCGTCAGGATCAGGTGCTCGCCGGAAATCGCGTCGGTGCCCGGTCCGAGCGCCAGCCCCGGCGTAACGCCCGACATGGTGGACGGGTTGCCGGCCTTGCCGATCGCGCAGATATTGCCGTTCTTGACGCCGACATCGGCCTTGATGACGCCCTGCACGGGGTCGAGGATGGTGACATTGGTGATCACGAGGTCCGGGGCGCCGGCGGCATTGGTGAGTTCGTTGTCGTAGCCCATGCCATCGCGCAACGTCTTGCCGCCGCCATAGACGGCTTCCTCGCCATAGACCCGGAGGTCCTTTTCGATCTCGATGTAGAGATCGGTATCGCCGAGGCGGATCTTGTCGCCGGTCGTCGGACCGTAGAGGTCGGAATACTGCTGTCTTGAAATCTTGGCCATTTCAGAAATCCTGTCGAATGAGGTTGTGCCGGGCGGTCACTTGGACGACTTGAAGCCGTAGCGTTCCGCGCGCTCCATCGCGTCGACCAGCCGCGGACGGCTGTCGTTGTAGCTCTCGTCGCCGACCCAGCCGTTGACGAGGCCGTTGAAGCCGAGCACCCGCTGCTTGCCCTGATAGGGAACAAGGGTGACCTCTTTCTCATCGCCCGGCTCGAAACGCAGGGCGGTGGTTGCAGGAATGTTCAGGCGCTTGCCGAACGCCTGTTCGCGGTCGAATTCCAGCGCGGCATTGACCTCGAAGAAGTGAAAATGCGAGCCGATCTGGATCGGCCTGTCGCCGGTGTTGCGCACCTTGAGCGTGGTCGTCGGATAGCCGGCATTGATCTCGATGTCGCCCTTGCCGAGGACCAGCCCGCCGACCGGGGTTTTCTTTTCATTCGCCATATTCAAGCCCTCACTGGATCGGATCGTGGATGGTGACGAGACGGCTGCCATCGGTGAAGACGGCCTCCACCTGCACGTAAGGGATCATGTCGACGACCCCCTCCATCACATCGTCGCGCGTGATTTCCTTGCGCGCGATTTCCATGACCTCCTCAACGGTCTTGCCGGCGCGCGCGCCGTTCAGCGCGGCCACGGAAATGAGCGAGACGGTTTCGGGATGGTTGAGCTTCAGGCCCTGATCCTTGCGCTGCTGCGCGACCTGCGCGAGCGTGTAGATCATCAGCTTGTCGATCTCTCGAGGCGTGAAATGCATATAGGTCTCCCCTGTCATAAAGGCTGGATGCGCACCAGCGTGATCTTCAGAAAAACGTCTTTGCCGACGATACCCGCCAAGGTAAATAACTGAAAAGTATCGACTTTATATCTTCCGCCCGGTTCCGGAGACGTTTCCAGAGTCCAGAAGCCGAGGAGGAGCCGCTTCGATCTGAAGTCCCGCTTTGTGAGAAGAAGGATATGAGTAAGATATTGCGCGATAAACTGTCAGGATTGACAGTTGTAAGGTCTTGAGAACGGAGGCATGCTTGATAATCTGTGGCCGGTATGTCGCTTTGCGAACGCGCCCGACGCGACCTCCACGGGCGACGCGGCCTGCGACCGCCAACCAAGTTTTCCACGCGTTAAAGCAGGTTCTCGACTGGAAATGCGCTTGATCGATTTTGGCGGAAAAGGTCGAAGCGCAGCCATAATGGCGCTGGCCATTATCGCGCCTTGGGTTGCGGGCATGGCCGCGGGCGAAACCGCGCACGGCATGGTTGCCTCTTTCGGGGCCTATCTGCTGGGCGTCTCGTTTCCCCGCCTTCCGCCCTCCGGCCGCGTTCCGCTGTTGCTCGTCTCCGCCATCGCCATCAGCCTCTTCGCAACACTGGGCGCGTCCGTTTCGCTGGGATCCGGCCTGTTTTTCGCCGGCGCGGTGATCGCGGCGCTGGCGCAATGCCTCGGCGAATTGAAAGGCGGTTATCTTCGCCTGCCGATCGCCCTTGGCGCGCTTGCCTATTTTCTCTCGGTCGGTCAGGTGCCGGCCGCAGGGATTCCCGCCTATGGCCTGAGCTTTCTCGCCGGAACGCTCTGGGCAGGCATTTTCGTCAGTCTCGCCATTCCCCTGGCCGTCTCCCCGCCCGAAAGCGGCCGGCTCGCTCTTGCGACGGATTCTGGCCAGCGGCGGTTTGCCGCCGGCATGGTCGGCGTTGCGCTTGCGGGAAGCGGTATCGCCTGCTT
>MDSV01141668.1_pt1 | contig 30068 bp, 29 predicted proteins | sample 810851 | NCBI WGS metagenome assembly MDSV01 (sample SAMN05326640, study PRJNA326480) | marine metagenome | isolation source: seawater | place: Atlantic Ocean: North East | collected 2012 | reverse complement strand
TATCATTATTTAGTTTAATTATAATATCGTCACTTAATTTTTTTATCCAAAAAAATAGAAATACTAGATATACATCTAAAACTATTTTTCCATGGATAATATCAACAATAAGCTTGTCAGTATTATTTATTGCACTAATTAATGAATGTAACTAAGTTTATTTATCTTTTTTATTGCTTTTACTAAGTTCTATATATGAATAAGCTGCACCTGACATTAAAATTGTCACGATGAAGAATAGAACGGTTACAGTTAAAGCACTATTCATTTAATTTACTTTCTAGAGCACTACCAAGAGTAACAATTGAAGGAACCCATAATCCTACAAATATAGCTTCTAGCTTGGCATCATCAGCAAAAAACCAAAGAGCTACTGAAATCAAAAATGATATAAATGCTGAAATCATGTATAACCATGTAAAACTAGTAAAATTTTTCATTATTTCTCCAATATGAATTTAAATTATAACTTTATTTATTAAATTCTATACAATTAAAAAAAAAAATGTTTATATAAAAATTATAATTTTGATGTTAGTTTTGTTTGATAATAATTGTGTTGTGTGTAGATCTTTCAAGAATTGGGTAATTAGAAGAGATAGTGCAAAGAATATAAAATTTATCCCCAATGATTTTCAATCAGTCAAAAAGAATAATATTAACTTGAAAATTGAGTTTCCAATCAACACTATTATTTCTATTGATAAAGGTCAAGTATATAAAGGTTCAAGAGCAATATTTCTTACTGTATCAAAAACGGGAGGAATTATTGGAGTTATTTCTAGTTTTTTTTCTATTTCAATCATTAGTTATTTTTTTCAACCTGGATACTTAATTTTTGCAAAATACAGAGGTAAATTTGCTCGATTTTTCGATGGATAAAATATATATTTTAATGAATAAAAGGAGATTGAATGAGTTTAGAATTTTCAAAAGAAAGATTAAGTAGGATAGATTTATTTTTACAAAAAAATTATATCGACACAGGAAAAATTCCTGGTGGGCAGACACTTATAGCAAAAAAAGGTAAAATTGAACATTTTTCCAATCTTGGGCTTATTGATGTGTCTAGAAACAAACCCATAGAAAAAGATTCAATATTTCGAATAGCTTCAATGACTAAACCTATAACAAGTGTTGCATTAATGATGTTATACGAGCAGGGTAAATTTCAAATTAATGAACCTATAAGTAATTTTATCGATGAATGGTCTGCTCCTAGAGTTTATGAAAGTGGGGATTATCCAAATATAAAAACAAGACCAGCAGAAAGAGAAATTACGTTTCGTGACCTACTTTCTCATCAAGCTGGCTTATCTTATGGTAGAGATCAAAATGATCCTGTAGATTTGCAGTATCAAAAAGAATTCACACCAGAGTATTTAGGTCCATTTCGTTCTGTAGCCTCATCATTATTTAGTTCCAGAAATAAAGATAAAAACCAAGAATTTCAGCCAAATTTGTCTGATTTTTCAAAAAAATTATCAGAATTTCCATTATTATATTCTCCAGGTAAAAAATGGAACTATTCTTACGCAACCGACTTGTGTGGTTACTTAGTTGAGGTAATTTCTGGACAAGGATTTGATAAATATTTAAAAGATAATATATTTGATCCATTAGAAATGAAAGATACCTCTTTTTCTGTAAAAGAAAAAAATATTTCAAGATTTGCATCTTCCTACAGAGCAGATATAAACAGTGAATTTGTTCTTTGGGAGGATAGAGAAAAAAGTAACTTTGCAAAGAATCAATATATATGTTTAGGAGGTGCAGGCTTAGTATCTACGGCATTAGATTATTTTAATTTTGCACAAATGTTATTGGATGGCGGAAAATTTAAAAAAGAAAGATTATTGAGTAGAAAAACTATTGATTTTATGACGTCAAACCATCTTTATGGAGGTAAATTTTTATCAGATATGGCTTTATCCGGCAAATGGACTGAAACAACTTTTGATGGAGTAGGTTTTGGTTTGGGATTTTCAGTAGTTATGGATACAATAAGCCATCAAGTTCCTGGATCTAATGGTACATACGCATGGGGTGGAGCTCTTAATACAGCTTTTTGGATAGATCCTATAGAGCAAATTGTAGTTGTATTTATGACTCAACTATACCCTTCTGATAGATATCCAATTCGAAGAGAGTTGCAAGTTTTAGTAAATTCAGCATTAAATATTTAGTACTTAAGATTTTTATTAGTTAGTTTATTATTGTTAATTATTACTTTAGATGGCCTTCCTGCAAAAAATAGTAAAAGCTCTATAGGTTCTCCTATAATTTTTGTATCACTGTTAGATATTTTATTAAATTTTTTCCCATACGTGCTTTTGGTTATTGTCATACTATATTTATCATTAAATATAATATCCACTTTATTAAGTGTCTTTATTTTTTTATTTTGAAAAGATGACAATGTTTTTACACATTCCCATAATATATAATTATCATGCTTGACTGTACGACTTAATTTTAATGGTCTTATAATATCTTCAGTATGGATAATTTCTTCTATAATATTAAATTTTATACCTAAAAGTCCAAATCTAGCTCTAACAGGATTTCTTTTTTTTGATAATCTTTTCACAGCATCATCTATACCTAAAAATGTCATTTTTTTTTGCCAATTAACCATTGAAGAGGTAATTAGTCTTCGTTCAAATATAAGCTCAAATATTAATTTAGGTATAGATTTCCAACCCAATGATATAGGCAATGTGTCTAGTAACATAACATGATTGACTACTTCCCCAATAGACCAACCTGCGCATAAACTTTCTTTCTCCCATTCATCTTGAGTTAAGTTTTTAACAACTGAGATTAAGTAGTTTCTTTCATCATTGATACACATCTTAAACTTTTTTTTATCTTTCTTCATATATTTAATTATATATTTTTGCACTAAAAGTTTGTTATATTATTCATTTAATATTATTAAAAAAAAAAATTAAGGTAATACTATGATTCATGAGTTTCGAATATACGATATAAAGCCTGGAAATTTAGAAAAATATTATGATTCTACTGGTGCAATGATTGAAAAAAGATTAGAGTATTCTCCATTAGTTGGATATTTTCATACAGAAATAGGACCACTGAATAGAGTTTTACATATTTGGGAATATGAAGACTTAAATCATAGGGCCAAAATAAGATCTAAAGTTGTAGAAGATGGAATTTGGCCTCCACCAAATAGCCCAATTTTACTTAATCAACAGGTTGATATTTTTTTCCCTGCTCCTTTTATGCCTAAATTTGAAAGAAAACGTAAAATAGGTCCAATATTTGAATTAAGACTCTATAAATACCCACCAGGAACTATACCTATGGTTATAGATGCATGGAAAGAAAAAATTGAATCTAGGATGACTTTATGTCCACCTGTAGGTATATGGTATTCAGAATTGGGAGCAGTTAATCAATGGGCACATATGTGGGCTTATGAAAGTTTTGAGCATAGGGCTGAGGCAAGAAAACAATTCCAATCAATTGGATGGCCTCCTGACTCAAATGTTTCACCTATGAGTATGCAAAATATGATTATGTTAGCTGCAAAATTTTCTCCAATACAATAAGTTGTTTTATTATAATATTTTTCAGACTTCATTTGGTTGGGTAGCAATTATTTCAAGCTCCAAAGGATTAATTAAATCTTGCTTACCTAAAATAAATTTTTCTGATGCTAAGAACTTTATAGAAAATCAAAATTTTCCAATGAAGAAAACAGAAAGATTAAATGATATATCTAACATTGTTATAAGATATTTGAATGGAGAAAAAATCGATTTGACGAATCTAGAAATTGATTATTTAAATAATAATAACTTTAAAGTTTTTTGGGAAACATGTAGAAAAATTCCATTTGGAGAAACAAAAAGTTATAAATGGTTGGCAAATAATTCCAAAAAATTTAAAGCATATAGATTTGCAGGTTTATCAATGTCTAAAAATCCGCTTCCATTATTTATTCCTTGCCATAGAGTTATTAGTTCAAATGGAAATATTGGAGGTTTTCAGGGAGGAGAAAAGATGAAATTAGAGCTGATAAATTTAGAAAAAAATAATCTTATTTTGTAGACTCTTGGCCGGTTAATGAATTAATTCTATCAAAGAAAATATTTGAACCATCCACAAGATGAGGAATTACTACTTTTACTGACTTTTCATTATTATCTTGAGATATTATTTCAAGGATAACTTTCCTATTGCCAGGTGAAAAAGCACAAGCATCAAATATTTCTTCTATATTTTTTTCATCAAAGATTTTATTCCCAGTATCTTGGATTTTTATATGAATATCTTCTGAATATTCCGGATCTTCAAAAGTATCTTTTTGGAATTTTTCTTTTGTTATTGAACTGACCTGATCATTAATAATAGGCTTTGGTTCATTGTAGGAATTAAAATTTTTATTATTATCTTGTTCCAAATGAATACTTTCATTTTTTTCAATTTTATTTAGCTCATAAATATTATACTCGTCTACATGAATTGTAAGTTGATTAAATCTCTCCTTAACAACACCAGTTAGTGATATAAAATTACCTTTTATCCATATGTCAGGTTTTTTTTCAAGAATATTAGGCCAAATAATTAATTCAATATTTCCATCAAGAAGAGATAAATCTACAGATAAAAATTTATCATTATTTTTTTTGTATAGTTCTCTAATATCATTTACTTGACCAATAATTGCTTTCTTTTGGTTTGACATATCTTGTGTCAGGTCAGATGCATAAACTAACACATTTTCTGGTTGCATTTTCATCTCTTTAGAAAAAGGACTTTCTGTCATTTCTATACCTAGTAATTCTCTCTCCCATATTACTTTTTCTTGATCATTAGTTTTAGCAATATCTTCTATATCTAAATCTGCCGTTGGAGTAGGAACTGATTGTCCGAGCATGTCAAACATGGATGTTTGACCAGATTCTTTTAATTTTGTTTGTGTTTGGCTAAGAGAAATTATTTTATTTATTGAATTAAGAATATTTGTACGATCTCCAAAAGCATCAAATGCACCTACTTTTACCAAACTTTCTAATATTCTTCTATTCATAAATTTAGAATCTATTTTTTTACATATATCATCAAATGAGAAAAATTTCCCTTCAGATTCTCTTGTTTCGGTCATAGATTCCACTGCTATATTTCCGACATTTTTTACAGCTGAAAGGCCAAAACGAATACAAGTCATTCCTTGGTCGTTTTTTTCTATAGAAAATCTTGAGTATGAGAAGTTTATGTCAGGTGGTAAAATATCAATTCCAAGTTTATTTGCTTCTCTAATTGCATATCCTATTTTTTCAGGATTACCAATGGAAGAATCTAGTATTGCTGTCATATATTCAATAGGATAATTAGACTTTAGATATGCTGTCCAGTAGGCTATGTAAGCATAAGAAATTGCATGCGCCTTATTAAATCCATATCCTGCAAATGGTGTAATCAAGTCAAATACTTTATTTGCTTGTTGCTCCGAATAATTTTTGTCTATAGCTCCATTTATAAACTTTTCTTTTTCTTTTTCCATAACTTCTGGAATTTTTTTGCCCATAGCTTTCCGTAGAATATCTGCCTCTCCAAGTGTATATCCACCAAAAGCTTGTGCAATTAACATAACTTGGTCTTGATAAACTATTACTCCGTAGGTAGACTCAAGTAAATCTTTTAAGTCATCATGTGGATATGTAATTTTAGCTTTCCCATGTTTTGCAGCTATAAATGTATCTATCTCTTCCATAGGACCCGGTCTATATAACGCAATCATAGCTGCAATATCGTCTATAGATTTAGGTTTTAGTTCTTTAATGTTTTTTCTCATACCTTGTGATTCAAGTTGAAAAATACCAAAAGTGTTACCTTCACTTAGAATATTAAAGGCCTTTGTATTATCAAGTGGTAATGAATAAACATTAATTTTTTCTCCAGTATTTTTATGGATTTGTTTTACACATTTATCAATAATTGACAAATTTGCTAAACCTAAGAAATCCATTTTAAGAAGTCCAACATCAGCTACAGGATTCATAGAATATTGGGTGGTTGGTGTAGAATTTTCTCGATTTTTATCGCGAGTAGATCTTTGTAAAGGAACAAAGTTTGTTAAAGGTTCTTCTGATATAACTATAGCTGCAGCATGAGTACTTGCATGCCTTACTGAACCTTCCACTCTTATTGCCATGTTGTATAAATTTTTGGCATCATTATTGGTATTAATCTCAGACTTAAGTTCTTTTGATTCAAGTATGGCTTCTTCTAAATTAATACCTAATGATGAAGGAACCATTTTAGCCATTTTATCGGAAAGACTTAATGGTAACCCCATTGCTCTTGCTGTATCTCTAATAGCAGCTTTTGCTCCTAAAGTCCCAAATGTAATAATTTGAGCTACATGTTCCCTACCATAATGATCAATACAGTATTGAATTACCTCCTCTCTCTTGTCATCTGCAAAGTCCATATCAATATCTGGCATTTCTCTTCTTTCGAGGTTTAGAAATCTTTCAAAGAATAAATCATACTCCATTGGATCTATTTGTGTAACTTCTAAGCAATATAGAACCAAGCTTGAAGCAGCAGAACCTCTTACCGCAGATAATATTTTTTTCTCATTTACAAAATTAAATATGTCCCAACAAACCAAAAAATAGTCTGCAAAATTTGTTTCTTCTATGATTCCTAATTCATAATCAAGCCTATCTATTAATTTACCATCAGGTTTGATATATCTTTTCTTTAATCCTTTGAAACTCAAATCTTTAAGGTATTCATAAGATGATTTATTATTTGGTGTTTGAAATTTTGGCAAGTGATTAATTCCAAATTCAAGATTGAGATCTACAGATTCTAGTATTTTAACAGTATTTTCTAGTGCTTCGGGAATATGCCCCCATTCTTCGTACATTTCTTCTGTACTTTTTAGGTAATATGAGTGATCTTCCATATGTAATCTTTTTGGATCATTTATATTTGAGTTAGTTTGTATGCAAGTAAGTATATCTTGAGCTTCAAATTGGTCTTTTGATACATAATGAGAATCATTGGTCACAACCATTTGTATGCCAGTTTTTTTACTAAGTTCTAATATTTTTTCATTTATTTTTTGTTGATGAGGTACAAAGTTATGGTTCATCATTTCTAAATAATAATTATCTTGAAAAATATTTGAATACCATTCAATAGTTTCTCTAATTTCATCTTCAGAACCTTCAATAATTTTTTTTGCTAATTCTCCTGATGGGCAACCAGATAAAACGATTAAACCTTCAGAATATTTTGCTAATAGTTCTCTGTCCATTCTAGGTCTGTAGTAAAAACCATATAAATGAGATTCTGATGTAAGGTTAATAAGATTTTTATATCCTATGTTATTCTGTGCTAATAAAGTAATATGATAGGGAGACCTTTCATTTGGATTTTTATCTTCTTTTTTTTGAAAAGCAACATAACCTTCAATACCAATTATAGGCTTTATCCCGCTTGCTTTTGATTGTTTATAAAAGTCTATTGCAGCATGTATATTTCCGTGATCTGTGATTGCCAAACCAGGTTGACCAAGATCTTTTGTTCTCTTAATCATCTCTGGGATTCTACTAAATCCATCAAGTAATGAAAATTCAGAATGATTATGTAAATGAACGAAATTTTTCAAGGATATTTTCTTTTTATGTTGTATATTTAGATAAAATAATAATTAATGAAATTATATTTTATTTTTATTAATATAATTGCTATTTTTACAGCAAAAAATACTATTTGGTGTATTTTATACATTTCTTATATATATTACTTACTTTTTGATAAAAATATATAATAGTAATAATTATGAATGATTTAAACGAAAAAAATAATAATCAAAAAATTCTTATTGTTGATGATGAGCATATGTCTGACTTAATGAGGTCAGTATTAAGAAGATTAGATACCGAAGGTTTCAAGCCTATAGTAGTTGAACCTAAAGGGAATATGGGAACTGGTGATGAGTATGAAGTTCAAACTCTTTTTGCAATAGATGAACATCATCCTGATGCTGTACTTCTTGATGTTAGATTTGGGGAATATGATACAGACAGGTTTAAAGGTTTATCTATTCTAAAGAAAATAGTTGAAAGAAATAATAAAATTCCTGTTTTAATGTTTACTCAGTATGCGCAAGGGCCATATAGAGATACTGCTGTTACTGCTACATTAAGTGTAGATGCTAATGTAGATTTCATAGATAAACTTGCTAGCCCTGAAGAAGTTGTTTTGCGACTAAGAAGACTAATTGGAAGTGCTCCAGAAAAAGTTATGATTGGAAATTTTTTTGAAATAGACTCTGATAACTCAGCAGTATATGCAATAGTTGATGGAAAAAGAGAGATAGTAAAAGATGTTCAAGGAATGAAGTTAGAAATACTAAAAGAGTTAGCTGCAGCATTATATCGAAGTGAAGGAGAGCTAGTCCCTTTTTCTAAACTTGAAAGATTTTCTTTTGGAGAAGATTCAAGAGCATCATTAAGGGTAAGAATAAGAGAACTTAAAATTTCTTTAGGAAAATCTGTTGGAAGAGAATTTAGCGCTAATGAACTAATAATTAATGTTAGGAACAGAGGATACAGGTTAATACATCCTGAATAATTATGAAATCAAGTTTTTTAGACATAATAAAAAAATTCATTGTTATTTTACCCATAATAGGAATATTGATGATACTTTCATCTCCAATCATTGGAGATGAAATATCACCTGACTCTTTGTGGTGGATAGAGCCCATTGCATACCTGGGAGCTTCAATATTTATAATTAGTTGTATAATTCTTTATTTAATTCACTTTTTTAATAAAAATAAAATTGATCATGACCAAGAGATAAAAAGTTGGGGGGAAGTTACTCAGGATTATTTTGACACTTTTGCTCATGATATAGGGAGACCATTAAGGCGAATTTTAGGTAAAGAAAGAGAGGTTAGAGCTGTAATTAATGAAACTGGTAGTAAAGTTCCAAGGATGGTTACAGAGCTAATTGATGAAATTGAACAGCAATCACCAAATTTCAGATTAATGATTGAAAATGTGAGAGTACTAGTAGATCTTGAAAATCCTAATGCCAAACCTTCATCAGAGCCAGTAGAGCCTGCCTCCGTTATAAGGAATATTACCGATAGATATATTTATGTAGGTAAAGAAAAGGGTGTAGATTTAGTTTGGTGGTCGGATCCTAGTGATTTTGGTATAGTTTTTGGAGATGCTTCTGCATTAGATCATATTGTTACTAATATAGTAGACAATGCTACTAAATTTGCAAAGAATCAAATTGAAATTTCATTAACTAAAGATGAAAATTACTATTTTGTAAAGGTTTGGGACGATGGAAAAGGTATTGAAAAATCACATTTGCCTCATATATTCAATAGAGGTTGGACTCCTGAGCTAGCAGCAAGAAGTGAAAAGCAGAGTTCAGGTATTGGTTTATTTATTGCTGACTCATTAACTACATTCTGTAACGGAACTCTTGATGTTAATTCAAGTTTTTCTAAAACTAGTGAAGATAAAGGTACAACTTTTATATTAAGGCTTCCTTTAGATAATAGATCTAAGTAATATGTTTTCTACCAAAAGAATAATCTTAAGCAATTTATCAATTTTTATATTAGTGATCTTAATATTTTTTAGTAGTTCTTGTGTTGAAAGCAAGCCAAGAATCTCAATTGATAAAATTCCAGTTATAGAATCTACAGTTATTATCAATTTACCAAAGCCGACAGTAGTTATTCCAACCCCTGAGATAATTCCTGCAACGACGTTAGTCCCGACAATTTCTGATTCAGAAAAAAATGTTCCACCTTTTCCAAAACAACCTGAAGTAGAATTATCTCCAACTATTGTTGTAAAACCTACTGCAATTATTCCTACGATCTCTTCTAATCTAAATAATCAATCAACAAATTCTCCTCCAAATTCTTATGTACAGGAAATGGCTAGGCTAATTTATGAAAAAAATATTGATCCTTCAAAACTTTATTTAGTAGATTTCTATCCCTATAAATGGTCAGATGCATCTTATGGTTGTCCTGATCCAGGAATTTATTATGATGATTCATTGGGAGAGTATCCAGGGTATAAATATTTTTTATCAGATAGTGAAAATACATGGGAGTATCATGTTGATATAAATGATACTTTAATCTTTAGATGCGATGAAATTAAGCTTTTAGATGGGCCAACAATTAATGTATATAAAGAATTCAATCTTGAAAAAACCGAAAAAGTTATATTATTAACTCGAAATTTTGTTAATTTTGGCTTTGATCAGATAGATCAGGTTACTACTGATGATATGGATAAATTACTCTCTGTTTTAAATTTGGATATTCCAATCAGTGATTATCAAGAATGTTCAACTATATTTAGGCTAGATTTTTATCTTGATGATTTAGTACATTCAATAGATTATCTATGCCCAAATGACAAGAATGTGATTACTGGATTACAGCCAGTTTGGGAATCAAGAAAAGCTAATGCTCCATTAGAAATTGGGTCTATAATAGGAAATTATTTAACTGGTAAGCCAATACCACAACTACCTAAATAAATTTTTTTATAATGCAATTATTCCATAACCAGCATCAACTGGTATATTCGCTCCAGTTATACCTGATGACATATCGCTTAAAAGAAAAAGGGCTGTCTTAGCTACTTCATCATGATTGATATTTCTTTTTAGTGGAGATCTTTCTCTGTGAGCTTTATTCATTTCACTAAATCCAGGGATACTCCTTGCAGCTAAAGTTGGAAGAGGTCCAGCAGATATAGAATTTATTCTTATATTTTTTTCTCCAAATTCTACAGCTAGTTGTCTAACTTCATTTTCTAGTGCAGCCTTAGCAGTACCCATAATGTTATAACCAGGATAAACTCTTTGTGATGCATCAAATGTTAATGTAATAACCGCTCCTCCATTTTCTCCAAATAAATCTACGGATTTACCTACTACTGGAATGAGACTATATGCACTTGTTTCAAGAGCAGTTCTAAAACCATTTATATTCGTATCTGAGAAATTTCCTCCTAGATCTTCTCTTTCTGCATATGCAATACAATGAACTATAAAGTCTATATTCCCATATTTATTTTTTACAGTTTTATATAAATTTTCAACTTGATTTTCATCAGTAGCATCACACTCTAATAGTAAAGGTTTGCCAATTTCAGAAACAGTTTTTTCTACGGTTTTTTTTAGTCTTTCATTTAGGTATGAAAAGCATAACTCTGCACCTGCATCAGCAAGAACTTTGGATATTCCCCATGCAATACTTCTATGATTTGCAACCCCAAAAATAATTCCTTTTTTACCACTAAGATCAATTGAAAAAGCCATAATTTTCTCCTTTATAATTTTACCAGTTAGTATGAGATCCATCTTCTTTATGAGGGTGTGGAGCTTCCCAAAATTTAAATGGTTCCGTTAGTTTATCTTCATTGACTTCAACTCCTAATCCTGGTTTATCAGTCACTTCATATCCGTTACCATCAAGTAAAACTTGTTCAGGAAAGATTTCAAAATCAGGTCCATCTCCATAATCATTTGATGCTCTTGCCATAGCAACTTCTAACCACGCGAAGTTTGGCACAGCGGCCCCCAAATGAACAGAAGCTGCGGTGCAAATAGGCCCTAGTGGATTATGAGGCATTAGATCAATATAATGAGCTTCAGCCCAACCAGCAACTTTCATTGACTCAGTAAATCCACCTACATTACATATGTCAACTCTTGCATAATTTGTAATACCTCTTTCAATATATGGTAAAAATTGCCATTTTGAAGCAAATTCTTCTCCAATTGCAAATGGTACATCTGTTAATGTTCTTAAAACTTCATATGCTTCAGGAGTTTCATCCCTAATAGGTTCTTCCAGAAAGTCTAAAGTATGTGATGGCATCATTTGGCAGAAAGATGCAGTTTCAGCAACATTTAATCTATGGTGATAATCTATCCCAATAATAGCCTGATTTCCTAATTGTTTTCTTGCTTCAATTAACCATTCAGCTGAATTAGCTATTGAAACTCTTGGTTCAAATAATCCTCCACTCTGAATGTCCATATTGTCATAAGAAAGCCTAAATGCATTAATTCCCATTTTCATAAATTCTTTAGCTTGATCAATCATATCTTGGCCGTAAGGGCCTGCAGTAGTTGCAAATACAGGAACTTTATTTCTATGCTTACCTCCAAGAAGTTCATAAACAGGAACACCTAATTTTTTTCCAACAATATCATAAAGTGCTATATCAATAGCAGATATTGCAGCTGTTAGAGTTCTTCCTCCTTCAAAATATTGACTTCTATACATTTCTTGCCAAAGAGCTCCTCTACTCATTGGATCTTTTCCAATTAAAAACTCTCTATAATGTTCAATTATTCCTTTGACTCCTAGTTCCCTACCAGAAAAACCAGATTCACCCCAACCATATATTCCTTCATCTGTTTCTATTTTTACCAGCATCTGATTCCTTCTACCAACCCATACTGCAAAAGGCTTTACTTCCGTTATTTTCATTATATTTCTCCTAATTTAATTTTTTTTTTTACCAATTTGTATGTGAGCCATCTCTTCTTTTTAAGTGAGGCATTTCTGCATGTTTAAATGGTTCAGTTAGTGATAATTCATCTACATCTACTCCTAATCCAGGTGTATCAAGTGGTATGACTTTTCCAGGCATAATTTCAGGTTGAATATGGAAGACTTCTTTAGAATAAAAACCATTATCTTCTCCAGCAGATTCTCTTATTTCAAGCCATGAAAAATTTGGTGTTGACATTGCTAGGTGAGCTGTAGCAGCAACACATATTGGACCAAGTGGATTGTGAGGCATAAGATCTATGTAATGAGCTTCAGCCCAACCTGCAACTTTCATAGATTCAGTTATACCACCTACATTACAAACATCAATTCTTACATAATTTGTTATTCCTCTTTCAATATAGGGGACAAATTGCCATTTTGAAGCAAATTCTTCTCCTATTGCAAATGGTATATTAGTCATTTTTCTAAGAACTTCATATGCTTCAGGCGTCTCATCTCTTATCGGCTCTTCTAAAAAATCTAAGGTATGGGATGGCATCATTTGGCAAAAAGATGCCGCCTCAGCAACTGATAGTCTATGATGAATATCTGTTCCAATAGTAGGTAAGTTGCCAACAGCTTCTCTGACTTTTATAATTCCTTCAGCAACTTGAGCAATATGTTCTCTTGGTTCATAAATATTTTCTTTTTCGTCATCATATCCCCTGTGAATCCTAAAGCAATTAAATCCTTCGGAAATTATTTTTTTTGCAATATCTATCATTTCTTCAGGTGAAGAACCTCCCCCGGAAGCAAAAGTTGGGACCCAGTTTCTATGCTTTCCGCCAAGTAATTCGTAAACAGGTACTCCTAATTTTTTACCAGCTATATCATATAAAGCCATATCTATTGCTGATATAGCACCGGTTAATGTCCTCCCTCCCTCAAAATATTGACTTCTATACATTTCTTGCCACAAAGCTCCTCTTTTCATAGGGTCTTTTCCTATAAGAAACTCTCTGTAATGTTCAAGTATTCCTTTTACTCCTAGTTCTCTACTAGAAAGACCAGATTCTCCCCAACCATAAATCCCTTCATTTGTTTCTACCTTAACTAGCATTTGATTTCGGGTTCCTACCCAAACAGGAAAAGGTTTAATATCAGTTATTTGCATTGTTTTTCTTTCAGTAATATTATTTCCTTAATATTTTCAGTAATATTATTTATGGTCAAGATAAATATATGTAATATAAGTAGAAATTATATAATTTCTTATAAAAAGACTATATAATGCTTTGAATTATATAAATAAATTTTTAATAAGGTAAGGATAATTTTAAATGACAGACAAAAGAATCATTCATGGTGATGAAATAAAAAGGCCGTCAAAAAGTATAATAAATAAATTTAAAGATATAGGTTCTGCTTCTGTCGCGGGAAAACTTTCTCATGGTTTTGGAATTAAAGATCCGTTTATTCAAGGTCCAAGGTCTTTTACTCCAGGTAAGAAAATTGTTGGTCCAGCTTTAACACTTCAATTTATGCCAAAAAGAGAAGATGTTTATCCTGATGGAGAGTATGTTGAACCTGAAAAACAATTACATAGACATGCTTTATATCATACAAAACCTGGAGATGTTATTGTTGTTGATGCTAGAGGAAGTATGAAAAGTGGTGTTTTTGGTAATATGATGCTTACATATTTTCATGGAGCAGGAGGATTGGGAGCTATAATTGATGGCTGTATAAGAGATTTTGGAGAAAGCAAAGATATTGGTTTAGGTTTATGGTTAAAAGGAGTGACACCCAACTATCATACTCAAACAGAAATTTTTCCTTTTGCAGTAAATGTACCAATTGCTTGTGGTGATACTTTTGTTGCCCCCGGAGATTTGGTAGTTGCAGATGATGATGGTGCAGCAGTTATTCCTCAACAACACATAGAAGAATTCGCAGGGTCTATTGGAGAATATCATGAGTGGGAAGAATTTAGTAGAATTCAACTAGAAAAGGGCGGGGATCTGCGTCGCTATTATCCTCTATCAGATGAAGCTAGACCAGAGTATGAAGCATGGAAGAAAAAAAATAGTAAGAAAAAGTAGTAATTTGAATGAAATGCAACAAGTGTAACAAAATTGTTTCTAATAGTGATAAATTTTGTACTTACTGTGGTATTCAAATGAAAAAAGAAGACTTATCTCTAGAGGAATTGAATGTCCAATATAGGAATATTAAGGATGACTTAAGAGATATAAAAGAAAAAATTTCTATTTTAAGTGGATCAAAATCAAAAAATAAATATCCTAATTCTGTAATTTCATCTATGAGTATAGATAAAGAGCAAAAAATTTTTCGATTACCAAATCTTGAAGAATATCTAGGAGGAAATTGGTTAGTAAGAATAGGAGTTTTTGCTTTAATTTTAGGTGTTGGATTTTTTCTACAGCATGCTTTTTCAAATAATTGGATTAATCATCAGAGTCAAATAGCAACAGGAATTTTAATATCCTTTGTACTTATCTTTTTTGGAGATTTTTTTTCAAAAAAATATCCAATATATTCATTTGCTTTATCAGGAGGTGGTATCGCTATACTTTATCTTACTGTTTTTATAGGATCGAGTATTTATGAAATAATAAAACCATCTTGGGTCTCCATGTTTATGCTTATTTTAACTAGTTCGATTTCTGTAAGATTAGCATTTTTAAGAAACTCACAAACACTTGCGATACTTGGATTAATTGGAGCTTTATTAGCTCCTTTACTAATTTATGATAGTGAAATATCAAGGGAAGTATCAGGTACCACTTTTGCTGAACCTCAAGATAGTAGTTTACTAGTGTATTATCTTTTTGTTATAAATTTATTTGCTTTGGTTATTTCTTTATTTAAGGATTGGAGATTTTTCAAAGTTCTTTCAATTTTAGGATCCTATCAATTGTTGGGTACATGGAACGAATTGTACAAAGATAATATTTCAATCATAAACTCTATTAGTTTTCTTACAATAAATTTCTTAATGCAGTTCCTAATAACTATTGGGTATTTTGTTAGAAAAAATGTTATACCAAATATTTGGGAATATTCTACAATTTCTCTTAATCCATTAATTTTCATAATTATTAGTAATGATTTATTGCAATCAGATAATAGTTCTTGGTTGGGATCAATAATAATTTCTGTTGGATTGTTATACTTTATTTTTGCATACATATCCTATATTCGTAGTAACTATGAAATCACTCTTTCTTCAATGCTTGCAGGAGTAGGTTTAATTTGTATTTTTTCTGCAATTCCAGTTCAATTATCAGGTTCGATTGTGACAATATTATTCTCTATTCAGGCATTAGTTTTCGTTTGGTTGTCTATTAAGTTTAAGTCTTGGGAATTCCAAGTTTTTTCATCAGGTATATTTGTAGTTGTTATTTTTAGATTATTATTTACTGATTTTGGAAACTTCGAGCTAGTTAATTATCAGATAGTTTTCAATGAAAGATTCCTGGTTTTTTTTGTGGTAACATTATGTCTCTCAACTAGCTCTTATTTTTATTTTTTAGAAATGAAAAAAAATGAAAAAAAATTATATACAAGAAATCTATTTTTCAAAATCACTAATAAAAATCTTCAATCAATAAGGCAAAATTTATCAATAAGAAACTTATTTATATTTACGATATTAGCAACTAATTTTTTCATAGTTTGGTCTATTAGTTTTGAGATTACGTCTGTATTTGATAGTAATATTTTTGATTTAGATAGTGACACAAAGTCTTATGCAAAAGGACTTGGATTGACAATTTTTTGGAGTATATACTCAGTAATTTTACTTGTTATTGGTATTTCTAAGAGGTCATATCAGATTAGATCAGGAGCGATATTTTTACTTGCTATACCCGTAGTAAAATTATTTGTATATGACACATTTAATTTGGAACAAATTTATAGAATAACTTCATATGTTTTTTTGGGAGTTTTGTTAATTATTGGAGGATTTATGTATCAAAAATATGAGGATAGAATTAAGGAATTTATCCTAAAGGATTAACTAAAATGAATTGTTCTATGTGCGGTATTCTTTTAGAAGAAAATCTTTCTTTTTGTGGTAAGTGTGGTATGAAATTACCTAAAGATGATGGCAGTATTTCTATAAAAAAAAATTTATATATAGATAAAAATGACGGTTTTAAGAAGGGCTTAATAAAAGTAGCAAAATTAGATTTCATAGCTTTAGTATTATTTGTGATCGATAATTTTATTTTGTATGAATTTCAAGATTTATATCCTATAGTTTCATTTGTTGCAATTGTTGGAATTATTTTAGTTCCAATTATTTCATTAGCTTTTTACAGAGGACAAAGACTTGGGATTTTTCTTGCTTGGATAGTTACGATATTTTTTGTAATTCCTGCCTTTATTGCAATAAGTATGCTTGCAGATAACTTAAGAGGTTTAGATGATAATTTTTCTGATCCCCCTATATTTTCTGAGGATTATTCAGAAACATAAAGTGATAAAAGATTACAATATTTAATGGTACCCCTGGCGTGAATCGAACACGCGACACATGGTTTAGGAAACCATTGCTCTATCCACTGAGCTACAGGGGCATATTATTCTTTAATGATACAAAATAACTTAATATAAAAAATTTACTATTTTATTCTATTTACTTAATTTTTTAATTTAAGTAGTATAATGTAGTAGATAATTCTTAGGTGCTCAATTAGAGAGAATAGGGAAGATGGTGAAAATCCATCACGGTCGCGCCACTGTATTTGATAACTCATAAGTCAGGAGACCTGCCTAAGTTTTTTTTATCTAGCTCTTCGCGATAAAGGGTATAAAGATTATTATATTTTTTTACCTTAATTTTTTTAATGAGTTTAGGTATTGAAGTGAGAAATATAATAATTAAAAATCGAAAATCTCAAACTTTATTAGTTTTTTCTATTATATTTATTTTTCTCTCTTTTGCTGTTTCTTTTATTTCCTTATCATCAGGCTATATAAATATTCCTGTCTTTGAGGTGTTAAGGATAATTTTTCAAAACAATTCAAGCAATCTTGTCAATGAATCTATTGTATTGGATATAAGACTCCCGAGAATAATACTTTCTTTTTTTGTAGGTTTAGCCTTATCAATTTCAGGAGTAGTCATGCAAGGATTATTTAGAAACCCACTTGCAGATCCTTCTATTTTAGGAGTTTCTGCTGGAGCAGCCTTGGGTGCTGTTATTCCAATATCTCTTGCTATACATACTGCAAATATATTAATTATCCCGATATTTTCATTATTGGGGGGTCTAACTGCTGCTTTTTTAGTATTTATAATATATATTTTTGTTTCACAAAAATCTAACTCAATATTACTTTTATCAGGAATAGCGATTGGAGCATTCCTAAATGCTTTGATTACTTTATCAGTTTACTTGAGTGATAGCCCTTTTCAAATGAGAGCAATATTTTATTGGCTCATTGGAGGGTTTGAATCGACTAGATGGGAGCATATAAATATTTCTATACCTTTAATTATTTTATCCTTAATTTTTCTCATATATAGATCAAAAGAAATAAATCTAATAATGATTGGTGACGAATATGCTTCATCTGTTGGTGTGCAAAAAAAGAGAGTTGTATTATCATCATTATTCTTTGCTACATTAGCTACATCAGCAGCTGTCTCTGTTAGTGGAATTTTAGCCTTTGTTGGTCTTGTTGTACCTCATTTGATTAGACTTTTTATAGGCCATGATAACAGGTTGCTTTTACCCATATCTGCTTTTGCAGGAGGTTTTTTTGTCTTATCTATGGATTTTATCGCTAGAATATTTTTTGCTTCATCAGAGCTTAGGGTTGGAGTAATTATGAGCCTAATTGGAGGCCCATTTTTTATGTTTTTACTAATAAAAAATAATTTCTTAAGGAGGAATTTTAATGATTAAAACGAACTTATTAGTCTTATCAATGGTTATTTTTCTTTTTGCCTGCGGTGGTGATGGTCAAAATGATAATACAAACCAAATAACTAAATTACCATCTACGCCGCTACCATCTGAACCTGCAAGTAAAGCGATGCCTTCATCCCCAGCTAGTACAGCGACTCCATTAATTAGCTATGAAGATGAATTATCAGAAATAAGTTATATTTCTGATCCAAAAAATATATCATGGCCAAGAGTTTTAGAAATCAATAATAAATATATCTATATTGAAGAAAAACCCAATAGAGTAGCTACGATTTCCTTAGGCCATGATGAAATTCTATTTGGCATTACTGATAAAAGCCAAATTATTGCAACAACAAGTTTTGCACAAGATCCAAATAGTAATATTTATTCAAAAGCTCAAGGGTTACCCGTAATTAATAGCGACCCTGAAAATGTTATTGCATTGAATCCAGATATAGTTTTTGCTGATCCTTATGCATCGGTAGATCTTATAGATGCTTTAGAAGATTTTGGGATAATAGTTATTCAAACTCAATTAAGTAATTCTATTGAAGGTAGATATAATGATCTTTGGCTAATGGCCTATGCAACTGGAAATCTTGATAATGCTGAGATACTTGCAAAAGATATCGAAAATAAAATAAACGTATTAAATTCTGTATCAAATGAAGGTAAAAATTCAAGTAAAACAGTTCTAGCTCTCTCTTGGTGGGATGCATATTGGACTGCAGGAACTGGTTCTACAGAAGATTCTGTTATCACTTTGGGAGGTGGACTAAATGCTGCAGCTGAAGCTGGAATTCAATCAAATACAACTATAGATAAAGAACAATTAATATCAATTAATCCAGATGTTATTGTTATAACTCAATCACCAGAATGGGGAGGAGAAGATTTTTATGAGCAGTTGATGAGTGATACGTCATTAGGTTCAATTTCAGCAATTAATAACTCTGAAGTATTTCTTGTAAATTCAAACTGGTGGACAACTCTTTCCTATTGGAACATAAAAGGTTCACAGGAACTAGCAAAAATTATTTATGGTAAAGATGGCTTTGAAGAGTTTGGAGACTTTTAGTTTTTTTCATAAATGATTAGCCTTAGTAAAATAAATTTTGCATATAGAGAAAAATTAGTTTTAAACGATATTTCAATAGATTTATCTTCAAATTCGATTGGAATATTAGGTCCAAATGGATCAGGTAAAACTACACTATTGAGAATTCTCTCAGGATTATTAAAAAGTGATAGAGGGGAAATATTTATAAATAATAATAACATTCTAAATTATTCCCCTCAAGAACTCGCAAAAATATTTGCTATAGTATCCCAAGATTACGAACCAACATATGGATTTTCTGTAGAAGAAATCATTGAAATGGGTAGGTATCCATACTTGTCTTTTTGGGGATTCCAAAGAGAAAATGATAAAAAAATTATTTATGAGACAATTGAATTACTAAATTTAGAATCTCTTAGAAAAAATAAAATAGATGATTTATCTTCAGGTGAGAGACAAAAGGTAAGATTTGCTAGAGCCTTAGTTCAAGAGCCTAGATATCTTTTACTCGATGAACCTACATCAAATTTAGATTTATCAAATAAAATATTAGTGACTCAAATATTAAGTAAAATTCGAGAATTAGGCATGAAAATAATAATTACTTCTCATGATATTGATTTTGTTAGATTTAATACGACAGAGTGTTTTATGTTGTCATCTGGTTCAATAATTTATTCAGGTTCATCTAAGAATGTCATAAATAAGAAAAATATTAAGCAACTATTCAAATTGAATTCATTGCCAGATTGGGTAATGTGAAAAAGTAATATCTAATTTATTTTATTCAAATAAAATAAGATAGATATTTTAATAATTACTAATTATAATTGCGTAGTAGAATTCAATACATAGGGAGAATGTTTAATGAGTACTAAAGTAAACGTAACTTCATCTGCTAATAATGCCAGTGAGCGAAATAACATAGTAGATTTACCCAGTTACGATAAAGAAATGCTGGAAGATATAGGATTTATGACTACAATGACTTTTGTCATGATGTGCAATTATCATCAAACAGGTCATTTTGGTGGACCAACAGCATATACTCCTTATGTGGTAGCTTCTCATCTAGCTGGCCCTGAAAATGGTGGAATGACTTTTGATTATAGAAACCCAAAACATCCTTTTGCTGATAAATTTCTGCTTGCAGGAGGACATAATGCTCCAGCAACATATGCTCTATGGATGATTATGGGGGAATCTCTTCTAAGAGAATTTGATATTACAAAAGATGAAAAGTATAAAATAGATCCAAAAGCATCTATGTTATCTATTGATTCTCTTGGTTTTAGGAGAGGTGCAGGAGCTTTGGCAAATATTTTAGAAGACAATAATATTGCTGATCATCCATCTATGGCCCAAGCTAAAATCAGGGGTATAAAATCTCTCTCTGGGCACTCTGAATCAACAGACTTAACTAATGATGTAAATGGAGGACCTTCTGGAATTGGTATAGCAACAGCAGCTGGAAAAGCTGCTTTCTGGGATATGATGGGAGCAGATCCTTCATTAAAAATTATAGCTATTGAAGGTGAGTTTGCATTAACTTCGGGGCATTCGCAAGAATTTAAAACTCAAGCTGTTGCACAAAGAGTAGGAAAAAGACTTAGAGTTTTAATGTCTTATAATAATGCAGGTATTGATGACGAATTAATTGGAAGTATAATTAAAGAAGATACTTACAAGATAGAAGATCAATGGTCTTCGTATGGCTGGAATGTTCTCAAGTTGGATGATGCGACTGATTATGATCAAGTAGTTGCATCCTTAAAAATTATGGAAGACTGGGATAGCTCTGACCGTAGGCCAATGATAGTTATTGGTAAAACTGTAAAAGGCTACTGGCCAGGCGCGGCAGATGGGAAATTACCTGGTGGAGTAAAACAAGTAAAAGATCACGCAAGTCATGCTTATGGTATGCCTATGAATGGAGAGTATTTTCAAGCTTTATCTAAATCTTTTGAAGATAAATATAGTGTAAAATTTGAAGGTATTCAGGATGGACCTGTAAGTAATACCGCAGAAAAATTTATTCAATTGAAAACTAACATAGATATAATCATGTCAGTTTTAGAGAAAAAAGGTATTGGGAAATGGTTAGCAAATAAACTTGTTGAAATTGGCGATAAAGTTAATGATAACTTACCTATTAGAGTAGATACAGAAAAAGATCCTTTCCAAGATGATAGATTGCTTGTAAAAAATTTGCCTTTAGAATCAAAAGAAATTTCAATATCAAACCCTGTAACTAATGAACAAAAAGATATAAAAATTACTTTATATGAAACGCCAGGAGCTAATAAAGGAACAAGAAGAGCTATTTCAGAGATAATAAAATGGGCTAATTATGTTACAGATAATAGATTTGTAATAGCTGCTGCTGATCTAGCAGAATCAATTAATGTTGACGGAGGATCACTCTGGGGACATTATGATCCAATAGAAAATGTAGTTGGGAATCGATTAAAAGCTGGTATTCAAGAAGCAGGTAATGCATCCACAGTTGTTGGTTTTACAAGTCAAAGTTTGTCAAAAGATCCAAATGTCCATTCAGGTGTATGGGCTATTTCAGGTACATATGGTGCCTTTACACCTCTAATGTATTTGCCATTACGTGTTTGGAGCCAGCAAAATCAAGACTCACCATTTAGGTTGGGTGTCGCAAATATTTTAGCAGGCCATTCAGGTCCAGAAACAGCTGCTGATGCAAGAACTCATTTTGGTATTTTTGCTCCACAAGTTTGGAAATTATTTCCAAAAGGCCAAGTAATTGTTTTGAGTTTTTGGGACTATAATGATGTTGCTCCTGGATATTTTGCTGCAGCAGAAATTGCAGCACGTGATCCTAAAGTAGGAATAATAGTTCTAGAAGTTGCAAGACCAGACTTTCCTGTAGCTGATAGATCAAAATTTTCTGATTCAGATATAAATGCAGCTGCAAAGGGCATGTATCTAATTAGAGACTACGATGATTCTAAACCAAAACATGGTGTTATATTAGTTCAAGGTTCCAGCTCTACAGTTAACCTGGTAAATATAATAGATAAAATTGAAGAGAATGGCCTAAATATAAAAATTGTTTCTGCAATAAGTGAAGAATTATTTAATCATCAATCAGAAGCTTATAGAGAAAAAGTTCTTTCAAACAAGGATAAAAATAATTGTATGGTTATAACAACAGGAACAAAAAGAGTTTGGCCAGTTTCTGGTCTAGGTCAGTTGACTGATGAATATTCTTTGACATCAGATTCAGATGATCAATGGTTAACCGGAGGTTCTGAGGATGACGTAATAAAAGAAGCAAAATTGGATAAAGATTCAATATTTAATGCTATATTAAAATTTGCTAACGATCATGAAAATAGGATGAAAAGACTTAGTGATTCTATATAAATTAGATAGTTGACAATCACTGTAAAAAAAATTGGAAAAAACCACTATAGACTTTATGATAAGACTTTAGTAAATGCAAACATTGACAAAACATTTGATTTTTTTTCAAATGCAGAAAACTTAAATCTCATAACTCCCCCGTGGTTAAATTTTAACATTCAAACACAGATGCCAATAATAATGAGACATAATACGATAATAGATTATAAATTGAAATTACATATTATCACTATACATTGGAGAAGTATAATTGATTCATGGGATCCACCAAATTCATTCGTTGATAAACAATTGATAGGTCCATATAAATATTGGAATCATTTACATAAAATTAGTAAACTTTCGGATAACCAAACTATTGTAGAAGATGTCGTAGATTATAAGTTGCCTTTTGGATTTATTGCAGGTTTAATTAACAATTTATATATAAAAAAAGACTTAATTAAAATTTTTACTTATAGAAAAAACCAAATAATTAGTTATTTTAATAATTAAAATAAATAGAATTTTCTATAAATCAAGTATAAGTTTTAAAACATAATAATTTTAGGAGTATATATTTTGCTTAAACATTTTCAAGTCCCAGATGATATAGCGGTAAGAGTAGAGGTAAAAAAATTAAGAGAAATAGTTGAAAAAATTTTTATGAAATGTGGTGTACCTCAGGCAGATGCAATTCTAGCTGCGGATGTACTAATTTTTGCTGATATAAGCGGAATTGACACTCATGGTGTTTCCAATATGCTAAGATCATATGTTGAATTATATAATTCCAAAGTTTTGAATCCAACCCCTAATATGAATATTGTTAAGGAAACACCTTCTACGGCTACTATTGATGGAGATAAAGGCTTAGGAATTATCATTGCTCCTAAAGCAATGGATATTGCTATTGAAAAAGCCAAAAAAGTTGGTACAGGAGTAGTATCAATTAGAAATTCTGGTCACCTTGGTGCGGCAGGATACCATGCAATGATTGCTGCAGATAATGATATGATTGGTTGGTGTATGACAGGTGGAGGTAGTGCAATGATCCCAACTTTTGGAGCCGAACCCAAATTAGGAACAAATCCTATAGCTTTTGCAGCTCCATGTGAAGGGGAACCTAATTTTATGTTTGATGCGGCAATGACTTCTATAGCTGGAAATAAAATAGGCTTGGCAAATCGAATGGGTAAAGGTATGGAGCCAGGATGGGTAGCCCATGAAGATGGCACCCCAGATATGAATGGTGGAAATTCTGCTGACTTTGCTGCCAATTCTGTAAGAAGACAATTGCCCTTAGGTTCTACAAGGGAACTTGGCTCACATAAAGGGTATGGTCTAGGAGTCATGGTTGACATTTTATGTGGCCAATTATCTTTTGCTGAAGGGTTTGCAAGTTTATCAGATAATAGGAGAGGGCATTTTGTTGCTGCTTATTCAATAGATGCATTTGGAGATATTGCTACATTTAAAAATAATATGGATGGAATGATGAAAGGTTTGAGATCAACAAAACCTATGCCTGGCCATGATAGAGTTGTATATCCGGGTCTTCCAGAGCATGAGGTGAGAATTGAGAGGAATAAAAATGGCATTCCATTACACCCAGAAGTAATTGAGTGGTTTAAGGCAATTTGCTCTGAGCTAGAAATTCAGGAAAATCTATAAAAGGTTGATAAATTGATTAATGGAGTATTAATTGGGTATGCAATAATTTTGATTTCAATACCCATACCAGTAGTGCATTTTATTGCTGTGCCATTAAGTCCTTTTGTTGCTGGATTTATTGGAGGTGGAGTTGCAAAAACAGATGAAAAATCTACTTTAAAATTTGGATTATTAATGGCACTATTAATGTCAATACCAGGCTTGTTTTTTATACTATTTAGATTCATATTTGGCATTGATGAGGTATTTAGTATATCCTCAGATATTTTTATAGTCATTTTATTGATATTAATTCCTTACACATGGTTCGGTAGCACAATTGGGGCTTTGATAAGCTATATAATAAGAAAAAATCAGGATAAAGCTTAGTTATTTATTTCTAAGTTTTGGGTATCGATATGAACTTGTTTAGATCTGTCTTTCACAATTTGTTTATCTGGTACGATAATTATAGGGTTATCTATACTTCTAAAAATAGCGTCTGCATTACTCCCATTTATAGCTCTATTTATTCCATATCTTAATCTGGAGTTTATTACTATCCATGCACGAGGACTATTTATTGCGGCTTTCTTAATAGATTCAGTAATATTTTTTTGAGAATAAAGGATATTATACTTGACTTTATAATTGTCTAATAATTTAGAAATTTCATCATCTAAGTTTGTTTCATCTTTATCTAAAAAAATCAATAAAGGTACGCTAGTTGCTAATGATATTGAGATAATTAAATTTGCAAGAACAGGATTTGTCACTATTTCTTTTGATGTGATAATCTCAGAAGGACTTATAGAGGCTGTTCCATTGATATTCAAGTTATTGTCTTTAACGATAAGTATTGGGCATGATGTAGTTTTCCATAAATAATCAAGAGATTTTGGAAAAAAAATCCTTTTTATTCTATTTGTTGGATTTGCAATCATCGCAATTAATTCAATAGAACTTGTTACTGCTCTTGAAGCTATCATGGATGCGGTTTGACCTGAAGCTATTCCCCATTTTGAACTTATATTATTTTTGCTTAAATGTGCTTGAACTTCTTTCATATAAAGACCAGCTAATAAAAGGCCTCTATCATTATTATTATCCGGCACAAATGAGTAATTATTTTTTAAGTTAGCCAATGGATGTTTAGGGGGTAAAGAATGAAATAAATTTAATTCACTAGAAAACCAATCTGAAAAAAGCCAGGCATAAGGTATAATTTTTTCAGATTTTGCAGAGCCATCTAATGGTACTAAAATTTTTTTAATATCTATATTATTTTTTATCATTTTTATCTAAGTGATGAATTAATTTTCTATAGGACAAGAAAAATCTTCAGCCCATTCTCTCCAGGATCCATCATAATTTTTTATATTATTAAATCCAGATAATCTTAGTGCCCAAAATGTATGTGCTGCACGTATTCCACCTTGACAATATGTGATTATATTTTTATCCGAAGTAATATTTTTTTTTGATAATATTTCTCTTATTTCTTTTGCAGTTTTTAGAACAGGCACATCTCCTTCAGTATGAAAATTTTTCCATTCAATGTGTATTGATCCAGGTATTCTTCCTCCCCTGGAGCCACCTCTCATATTTATCCCGCTACGCTCATCATCACTACGCACATCAAGGACTAAAGTTGAGTTATTATCTAGGTTTTCTAATATGAGATTTTTATCTGCTAAAATATTTTTATTGATTTCAGGAATAAATTTCTTTTTTTGTATAATAGATTTATTTATTGTAATCTCTCGATTTTCATAAAGCCATTTTGGATATCCTCCGTCTAAAATTTTTACATTTTTGTGACCATGGTAATACAGAGCCCAAATGAGTCTAAACGCATATAATCCTGCAGAACGATCGTAGCAGATAACTTCTGTAAAGTTATCAATACCTAATTCAGAGATTGTCTTTGAAAAATTTTCTGGATTTTGTATATGTGTTCTATCCTCCATAGATGTTTTATAAAAATTATCAATAGGATTAGATGCACCTGGGATATGCCCAATTTTGTACTCTTCTGTAGAATCAACATCAATAATTTGAAGATTGGGCTTATTTAAATTATCTTCCAACCAATCTGTGGTTACAAATAATTCAGGATTAGTATATCCTCTATCATTAGGATGTTTATAATTTTTCATATTTAAATTATCATTATTAACTATTTTAATTATATTCCTTTTAACATAACTCTGAAATGTAAGAAATTTTAACCAATTATGGACAAAAATATTATGAATTTTAATAAAAGTGAAGAAAATGTATATAGTTCACTATGTTCATTACTAGAATTTGTAGGATTGGGTTATCAGGGTAAGTTTGTAAATATTGGTGGGACAAATATACATTATCTTGAATATGGTGAAGGTGAACCGTTATTATTACTACACGGAGGTGGTGCTGGATCAGGGATTTTTTTTAACCAAATAAGATTTTTTTCTAGATTTTATAGGGTAGTAGTTCCAGATCATCCATGCTTTGGATTATCGGAGAGAATTGCATATAAGAAGCCAATAAATGATTCATTGAGAAAATATATAATTTCTTTTATGGACAAATTAGGAATCAGAAAAACTAACGTTGTCGGCTTATCTATGGGTGGGCAAGGATTAATTGCATCTTTACTAAAATATCCAGAGAGATTTATTAAAGTTGTTCTGATGGACTCAGCTGGACTTGGTAAAGAATTTCCACTAGTATTTAAATTAGCAACAATTCCCATACTCGGTAAGTTCTTAATAAATTCTAATACTAATCGATCTAACGAAATGCTGATAAAAAATTTAGAAGTTCAGTCAACAAAATTTCCTGGATATGATATCTATAAAGAATATGCATTTAACGTGACTAAAGTTGATAACCATTCTGAAACATTACGAAAAAGTTTATTTTCAGTGACAAATATTTTTGGTCAAAAAATGGTTTTTAAAGACGAAGAACTAGCATCTATACAAAAAAAAGTTTTAGTTATATGGGGAGAAAATGATAAGATATTTCCTGTAAAACATGGGTATAGAATTAATAAATTAGTGAAAAATTCTTCATTAGAACTAGTAAAAAATACTGGGCATATAGCATTAGTAGAAAAAAGTAAGAAAGTTAATTTTTTAATGAGAAAATTTTTATTAGATTTAGATATTAAATAAATATGAATTCACAAGAAGATATCTCAAAATCAAAAAAATTATTTGAAAAAGGATTAAAGCTAGCTCAACTTGGGAATCCTATGGATGCTTCAAAATTATTTGAAGAAGCCGCGTGGCTAGATCCTAAAAACTCTAAAATACAATTTAATTTGGGAACTGCCCATTTAAGTTTGGGGAATTTTGAGCAAGCAATAATAAATTTATCAAATGCTATCTCGATCGATAATAATTTTGTTGATGCTTATGGGAATCGATGTGTTGCTTATTTTGCTATTGGCGAAGATAAAAACTCATCTAATGATTTTGAAAAAGCGAAGTCATTAGGTGCAAACGAGGATGGATTAAATGCAATATTAGACTATGTTAAGACAAAAAGAAAAGATTAGTTTATTTTTGGTATAAAATTTTTTCTAACTCTAATCTTCTTAAATATTTTCTTATAATATCAAATGATTGAATAACTCTAGAGATATTTTTTGTGTTTTTTTCGCCTTCGATTGATTTAATATATTCTGATAAAAGAATTGATTCTAATTTTGAAAGCATTAAGTGGTCTTTATTCTTTAAAATTTGTTGAATATTAATACCAAGATTTAATATATCTCCAACAGCTTGGGATAATGTGAGATCATTTAGTGTATGGTAAGGGATGCCATCGTCAGAAATTTTTGGTATTTTAATAATCTTAGAATCAATGAGTTTATCATAAATATCGTTAGAAATATTACTTTTCTTTATTAAGTCATTAATCGTAAGATTTTCTTGTTTGATTTTTTTATCAATTACACTATTTAAACTGTGATTGTTGATTATTTCTTTTATCCCGCTAAGGTTAATTTTCTTTTCTTTGAGTTTCTTTATTGTATTTAATAAATTAATATGATTTTGAGAATAGATAGCTCTTGTTTTGTTAATTTTTTTTGGTGGTGAAAGAACTCCAATTTTTACATAATAATTAATAGTTGCAGTAGATAAATTAGTAATTTTGGATAACTCTCCTATAGAAAATGTTTTATTATCTAACATAATTATTCCCATTCAAAAAGCTTGATAGCTATAAAAAAAATAATAACAAACCAAACTAATAGACCTGCTAATTGTATACCTGATGAGAAAATTTGCACCTGATCCATTGTGGTAGACCTCATTAAGTTTGCAAGAAAAGATAAAGGAAAAAATTGTGTAAAATTTGAAAGCCAATTTGGTAAAGATGAAACAGGGAAAAATATTCCTGACAGTAACATCATTGGGAATACAATAAGATTTGCAATTGGTGCAAGAGTGTCTTCACTTTTGGATTTGCCAGATATAGCTAATCCTAAACCAATAAAAACAGCACCTCCCATTAATGAAACAATAGTAATATTTATCCAAAAAATAATACTTAGTAAATTAATATTTGCACCTAAGAAAAATTTTCCTAATATTAAAAGTAGATAAGTTTGTAATAGAATAATTATAGCTCTTGTAGAGATTTGTGCAGCTAAAAAATGGGATGCTCCAGCAGGTGTAGCCTTGATCCTTCGTAGTGTGCCAGTTCTCTTCAGTCTAACTAGTGTGAATCCTACAGAAAAAATACCTGTTTGCATTATTGCCATCGCTGCTATACCAGGTACTATCCAATTTTTATAGTTACTTTTTGATTTTTCTTTAATTATTTCAAAATTAATAGAATCATAATAATCGTTAATAGAAATGGCATCTAAATTTGGAAAATTTGTAATAATGCTTTTTTGAATATTTTTTTCAATAATTAATTTAGTAGTCAGATAATCTCTCATAAAAGATTCATCGTAAGTAAAAACCACATTACAGTTATTCAATTTTTTTTCACATGTTTTTGTATTATTTATTATAGTTCTAGGTATATTTATATTGATAATACTTTCTTTATTATAATTATTTTTTTCCGAAGAATTAACTAGACCGGAAACTGTGTTAATTCCAAGGATATTTACTATATCATTAGAGATATGTGATATAAATTTTTTCTCTTTTTCGATCAAATTTAAATTCGTATTTTCCTCTATGTCTGTACTGATAAATATATTTATTTGAGGATTTTCTGAAACAGAAAAAACTGATTGAAAACCAAATATAATCATTATGAATCCGGGAAAAAATAACGTCCAAAAAATTCCTTGTTTATTTCTAAAATACATTTTCATAGATATTATGGTTAAAGCGATAAAAAGTTTCATTGTTATATTAGTTTAATTTTTTTCCAGTTAAGTTTAAGAAAACATCATCTAATGTTGCCTCATTTATTTTTTTTTCAGCCTTAAAGCCACTAGATATGAGTTGTGCAATTAATTTTT
>MDSV01029711.1_pt1 | contig 30070 bp, 28 predicted proteins | sample 810851 | NCBI WGS metagenome assembly MDSV01 (sample SAMN05326640, study PRJNA326480) | marine metagenome | isolation source: seawater | place: Atlantic Ocean: North East | collected 2012 | reverse complement strand
ATGGTGGGCCCGGGAGGACTCGAACCTCCGACCAATGGATTATGAGTCCACTGCTCTAACCAACTGAGCTACAGGCCCTAATAATTATAATTACTTTATAATACTTTTTAAAATTCAAGCAAGTTCGTTAATTTAATAACTAGTTAAATCCTATCCAACCAGTTTGATAATTTGAAAAAAGAATTTTTGCACCAGAATAAAAATGAAAATGGTGGGCCGTGTTGGTTACGCTCCAACTACCCCTGCAATGTCAATGCAGTACTCTACTATTGAGCTAACGGCCCTTTTTAAAACTCTTATACCTTTTTTTCTCTTTGAAATATATTTGTTTCCTTATTTACAGCATACATTAATGAAAAATTAATCATAAATAAAGTTATATTAAAATTATTGAAAAATGATCCACTTGGTAATAAAGGCACAAAATTAATTAATAAAAAAACAAAACAACCAGCTTGAATATAATTTCTACTATCAATTATTTTTCTAATAATTCTAAACGCTAGATAAAAGATTATAAAAATTATTATAATTGCGCCTATGACACCATGTTCAGATAACATCTCAATATAAATTTGATGTGGATGAGTTAAACAATAATATTCCTTGTGAATTGAATTTTTACTAGTATCGCAGGTTTCAACTCTATAGTTTTTATTTCCCACACCAAACCATGGATTATTTTTGAATACATATATTCCTGATTTATATAACTTTAGATAAAGACTTCTTTCGACGAACTTTTCCCTATCATTTTTTGATAACATTTTACTGTAAAGCTGATCAACATATCTGTGTTTTATATAATCTGAAAAGTTAATTGTAAGAAAGAAAATTAAAAAAATTGTAAAAAAAAATATCATTTTGGTTTTTAATTTTACAAAATCAGTTATAGAAATAAAAATTAAAAAACCAATTAAGGCTTTTAAGCCATTAGATCTTTCGCCCGTCAGAATTATTCCAGCTAAACAAAATAAAATTAGAATAAATCCGATTATCTTAAATTTTTTTTTTGTTTCCAAGAAATTGAAAATATATCCCAGGATTAAGAAGGAAAGACCACAAATAAACGCCCCTGAAATAGGTTCTGTTCTAAAAAAACTTACTACTCTTGGACCATCCTTCTGTAAAATTCCATCAATTTCTAATTTACCAAAACCTAAAATATTGCTCCCAGTAAATCTTTCTATATAAATATCTATTAAAACAATAAAGAAAATGGCCGACCATATTTTAAGGAGTCCAATATTCTTTTCATCATAAAATATATAATTTATCATCAGGAAGAAAAAAATGAATCTTATGAAACCAAAATTTCTGTAAATTCCCGATGAAATATCTACAGAAATGAATGAATTAAATATTAAATATAAAAATAAAATTATTAATAAAATAATAGGTTTAGAATCGTGAATTTTAATGTCTTTGTCAGTAAAATGAATAAATATGTAAGATAATCCTAATAAAACTATATTTAAAAGGGAAATACTTGAGCCTAAAATAATTGAAATTGGCAAAATTGAGAAAAAAATTATAGGTAAGTTTATTTTTTTTTTATTTATCATCCAATTTTAATTTTTCACATGCTATTCTTTTTTAAATGACTATTGTATTTAAGGTATAAATAAATATTTTATATAACATCTTTTATCAATATGGTATTAACAAAATAGATTAATGAATAGCAAAATTGTTGTTTTTATGCCTTCAATTGAAGGTGGTGGTGTAGAAAAAAATCTTTTTCTAGTCTGTAACTATCTATCGAAAAAATTCAAAAAAATTAAGATTATTACTATATCAAAGAAATATAAAAAAAAATTTGATAACTCTATTGATGTAATAAGTTTTTCGTTTGATTTATTTGACAAGTTTAGTAGGAGAATAAAGTATTTACTTTCTATAATCCTTTTAATTAAAGAAATTCTAAAAGATAGAAAAATTGTAGTTTTTTCCTTCCAAGCAAATATTTATTGTATAGTCATATGTAAATTATTTTCTGTAAAAGTTATTTCTAGATCAAACTCTGCTCCAATTGGATGGTCAAAAAATTTCTTAAAAAAGCAAATTTTTAAAGTTATTTTAAATTTATCAAATGTAGTCATCGTAAATAGTTATCAATTTAAAAACGATTTAAAAAAAGAATTTAACGTAAAAGCAAAAACTATATATAACCCTCTTAATAAAATTGAAATTTTTCAAAAAGCAAGACAAAAGTCGAGGAAAATTTTTGACACAAAAAAAAAATTGAGAATATTAAATATTGGTCGTTTTACTGATCAAAAGGATCAATTGACTTTTTTGAAATCACTTAATCTGATTAAAAATGATTTTGAATTTGAAGCGCGAATTGTTGGAAGAGGCAAATTGAAAAAAAAACTACAAAATTATATCAATAATCAAAATTTACGAAAAAATGTGAAGATTTTAGATTTTGTGGATAATCCTTATCCATTAATTAAACAATCAAACTTATTTGTTTTGACTTCTAAATTTGAAGGTTTACCAAACGTTTTACTTGAAAGTTTAGTACTTAGAAAGTTTGTAATTTCCAGTAATTGTCATACTGGACCAAAGGAAATATTGTTAAATGGTAAAGGGGGATTATTATTTAAGGTAGGAGATTATAAGGAATTGGCAAGTAAAATTAGATACTATTTTTTTAATAAAAAAAATTGTCAAAAGTTATCTACCAGGGCTTATAAATCTTTAAATAGATTTGATTATAAAAAAAATCTAAAAGAATATGAAAATCTAGTAAGATCCCAATTTTGAATTAGAGTTTTAGGATTTTTTCAAGTTCAAGGCTGTGTCTGAATATTGTATATTTTTTTACACCCTTCTTAAGACTAACTTTATTTTGAAATATTATATTTTTATTCATATTAGCAAACTTGTTAAAGCTATCTAATAGTGCTTTTTTTTTATTGCTCTCAAATAATATTCCTTTTTTTCCATTGTCTAAAAATTCTCTTGGGCCGTTTGGACAATCACTTGAAATTATAAAAGAGTTACAAAGAGCCGCCTCGACAATTACAAATCCTACCTCTTCCCACAGTGAAGATAAAACGAAAACATCACTTACTCTCATATAATCGTAAATATTACTTTTGTGTCCAAAAAGAAAAACTCTATCTTCTACTCCTTTTTTTTTTATCAATTGAGACAATTCAATTTTTTTTTCACCATCTCCAAGAATAACAAGTATGTATTTGTTATTAATTTTAGAAAATTCAATAAATTCATGTATTAGAAATTCATGATTTTTTTGTTTTGTTAATCTTCCAGCAGTTAAAATTATTCTTTTATCTTTTGGAATTTTTTCATCTATAAAATTATCTTTTTTTTTTTTTAATTGATCAATTCTGATAATAGCATCGGGTAAGAAAAATAATTTTTTACAGTCAAAAATTTCACATTTTTCAAGGGTTTCTTTTAAATCAGAAGTAGGGCAAGTAACAAGTTTAATTTTATTCGAAATTGATTTCCACAATAGCTTTCTTAAAACATTAAGTTTTGGATGCCCAGAAATTCGTAATATAAAATCAGTTTTGAAATTAAAGAATTTCAAAATAATTAAAGGTAATGAAGTAATCAGATGTAAAAATAAAGTATCAGGTTTATGATTTCTCAATAAGTTTACAAGGGGTATGAAAGATAATACAAATATTATTGTGTAAGAGAGTCTGCTTAAAAAAAAACCCCTTTTCGGTAAAAATTTAAAATATTGAAAATTCAAATTTATCAAACTTATTGAATTATCTGCTAAAACTTTTTGATATTTTGTCCACTCCCCACAAACGTCAATCATAAAAATTTCATTTGTGTTATTATATTTCTTTAATGATAGCGCTGAATTAAGTGTTGATTTAATTGTGCCAACTGGATTTAGGCAGGGGGACCAATAAAATATTTTTTTTTTCATTTAAATTGAAGTGCTATTCTAAAGAATAGTTAATAAACATTTTGGTAATTTTTTTATAATATATTTATAATGAATAATTTATAAATAGTTAAGGTGGTTTTTTTATGGTACAATCGATTTATGAAGAAAATTATTGGAAATCCAGAGGAAAAAAACAATAAAAACATAAAAATCATTAATAAAATAAAAATAAATAATTATTACATTAAAAATCAAGAAGACTTTAGAATTAAAATAGTTAATTCAATCAATATAGAAGACAACGTACTTGACATTGGAAAATCATCAAGACAGTTTTATGACAAAATTAAATCAAAAAAATTGATTACATTAGACAACAATGACTTTGGAGATTATCCAGATATAATTTTTGATATTTGTGACGAAGTAGATGATAGTTTAAAAGATAAGTTTGATAAAATTATTTGTCTAGCTATTTTGGAACATGTGTACAATCCTTTTAAGGCGGTTCAAAATTTAAAATCGATGTTAAAGCCAGGTGGAACAATTTTTGGATATGCTCCATATTTATATCCTTATCATGCACCAAATGATTTAAAGTTTCAGGATTATTTTAGATTTTCTAGAGATGCGTTGGCATATTTATTTAAAGATTTTTCATATATAGAATTATTTCCTGTTCGTGGCAGGGTATCCAGTTCCTTAAATAGTTTTTTTGGAAACAAATGGAAAAGGTATGCTGAAAAAACAAAAATTAATATTTTGCTAGACAAATTTTCAACTGACAAAATTAATAGTTTGCAGTGCAGCGGTTATAATTTTGTGCTAAGAAAGTAAAAGTTTATTTATTCTCCAATCAATATTATATTTTTTTGCGTATTTATGTGCATTAAATCTAATTTTGTCATATTTTGAATAATTTCTTGAAATGACTTTAATTTTTCTTAACCAGTTTTCTGATTTTTCATATTCTTTAATTAGCAATGAGTTTTTTTTGTCTTCCAAAATTTCTCTAATAACTTTTAAATTTGAGCAAACTATAAGTTTGCCAGTGATCATATAATCAAAAATTTTTAACGGTGAAGTATATTGTGAAATATCTCCTACATTTCCAGACACAGTTATTTTTGAGGTATAGGGCAATAAACATAAATCTATTTTATTTATTTTTTTTTCAATTTGAGAATAAGGTACATAAGGTGACAAATTTAGATTTTTGTTTTTATATTTTTTTTTTAAAGTATTTATTTGTTCTTTTGAGCCACCATAAATAAAGTATTGATTGTTTTTATCTAAATTTGAAAGTTTTATAATTAAATTAATCCCCCTGGACTTAAATAAGGATCCAAAATAACCAATATTAAGTTTTTTTTTAACTTTACTTGAAGCTTTGAATCTTGGTTTTAAAGAAGAAGCGTTGTGTAAAACTTTTATTTTGTATGAATAAACTTTGTACTTTGTAACATATATTTTTTTTAGTGTATGTGTAGTTGTAATAATTTTGTTGACGTGTTTAAAATTTAAAATTTTAAGATTTTTCACAAGAAATTTTACAATTCTACCTTCAATATTTATATCATCATGTATCTCGAGGATATGTTTTTTTTTTAAGATAGATAAGATTAGAGAAGTAAAAAAGTTTCTTGTGATATAAAAATCATTTTTTTTGAATTCTGAAACGAAAATTGAAAAAAAAGAGAATAAATAATAATTTATTCCGATTGGAAAGGTTTTAAAAAATTTAAGTCTTTTGATTTCAAATTTTTCCTTAATTCGGTAGAATTTGAAATAATTTTTTTTATAACCAGTATCTGGCAATATAAGTTTTACTTCGTGACCAAGTTTGGACAAACTTTCACACAATTTTGAGGTTTGTAGACTACTTGCATTCGTAGATGGAGCAGCCGAATTTGAAATATAACAAATTTTCATTATCTTGGATCAGACAAAAAATTAATTAAATGATTTTTAAAGTTTTTTTTATTTTTTGGTTTTAAAATCGCCATTCTTCCCTCTTCTTTAATAAAAAAAAATGATTTTAAAATTCTATAATGAGATCTTTTAGTATAGTCATCCAGCAAAATTACAGTTTTTTTTTGATTAATTCTCTCTACAAAATTTAGTAAGTTTAAACAGCAAGCAACTCTAAATCTTCCATCAACCAAAATTAAATCAGGTGCATTGTTTGTTTTAAAATATTTATCAACCGAAGAAATATAATTCTTCACTTTATTTTTTGAAATATATAGTGGGTAAGAATATTCTAAAGTCGGGCCGATTGATACAAAATTAATATTTTTGATATTTTTTTTTTTAAACATAAAATTAAAAAAATTTTTATCACACTCTATTGAAATAAATTTTTTTCCTAATTTTTTTGCATAAATTGAAGAGGAACCTGAACCAAACTCAAAATAAAAAACGGACTTCTTTAAAAGTTCAGAAAAGAATAAATTTGACCTCAAGCTTCCAAAATTTATATTATCTTTAAAATTAATTGATTTGAATAAAATCTTATTTTTTAAAAACTGCTTTATTCTGTAAAACTGATTTGGATACATTATAAAATTTAGTTGATCTAAAATTAATTGATTTATAAAAATTATTCAAATAAAAACTATTTGATAAAAATTATGAACAAAAAAAATATTTTTTATATTGCTGATTTTTCATTGCCCAATATGTCTGCATACACTTTACATGTTTTGAAAATGTGTGATGCTTTTTCAGAAAAACAATTCTATGTAAATTTGTTATTACCATTTGTTGAAAAAGATTATAATTTTTCAAAGACAAAAAAAGAATATTTATTAAAAAGTTTTTTTAAGATTAAAATATTTTTCAAAAAAAAACACAATAGAAATTTTTTATTTTTTTTACTGTATTCTTTCAAAATTCTAAAATTTTTAAAAAGTCAAAAACCATTCCTAATAATTTCAAGAAGTGTTTTACCTGCCCTCTTTCTTTCTCTTTTTAAGCATAAAATAATTCTAGAACTACACACCGAACCAAGGGGTATTACTGGATTACTTTTTTTTGTTTTAAAAAGATTTAAATTTTTTGATAACGTTAAGTTCATTTTAATTCATAAAAATTTAAACAAAAAATTAAGTTTAAATAATTCGAGTTTTATTGTGCTAGATGATTGTGTTGACTTTAGGGATTTTGAGGAAAATCATGAAATAGAAAGTTCTTGCGCGTATACTGGAAGCTACGTTAAAGGAAAAGGAATTGAAACTATTGTTAAGATTGCAGAACAATTACCAAAAATTAATTTTAATCTCTACGGAAATATTAAGACGTTAGACGATTCATTGAAGGATCAAATAAAAAAGATAAGTAATATAAATTTAAATGACTTTAAATCTTATAATGAAATTACAAAGATATTATCAAAAAATAAAATCCTGTTGATGCCATATGAAAATCAAATCGGAGTTTTAATAAAGGGGTTAGATGTATCTGATTATATTTCTCCCTTAAAATTATTCGATTATCTTGCATCTGGGTCGCTGATCGTTGCTTCAAAAAAAAAAGTTTATGACCATATACTTAAAGATAAGTTCAATTGTTTTTTGATAGAATCTACAAATCCAAAAATATGGGGTGACTTGATATTGGGGTTAATGAACGAAAAAAATAACTTTGAACTTATCAAATTAAATGCAATTAATACTGCAAAAAAATATAGTTGGTTAATGAGAATAGATAAAATAAGAGAGTTTGCTCAAATTTAAATTTGTCTCTTTTTTAAACGATCTACAACCTCATTTAAACTTTGATACGCAACTCCCTTTTTTTTAAAAGCCCATGTTGGAAAAGTTTTCTCATATATACTTTTATAAAAATCACAACTCTCACACACACTTGGAAAATTATTTTTTTCCTGAGACTCAATCAAATCTGAATAACGTTTATTGTTATAAGATATAATGTTTGATAAATTTTCGTTGGATGCATTGCCTATTTGCAAACTAAAATTTGCGTCCCTGCAGGCACAAGCATTTACAACACCATTAGCCCCAATTGATAATCTCGAATATATTAATGAACAAGACCCATTTTTTTTTGTTAAACCCTTTTGAAATTTTATATTTAAATCTGCAACATCATTCTCTTGGATCATTCCGCCCCAATTATTAAAACTATGATTTTTGTCATATACCACATTTTTTAGAGACCTAAGCTTTTTCAATACAAGGGATAAATCACTGCTTGAGGCATCTAACGAATAATCCTTACTAGTTCTATGGCCAATTTCTATTTGAAATTCATAGTCATGCGTCTTTAATTTTGAGTATAAAAAATTTAAATTTTTGAGTAAAATTCTATATGAATTGATTGTACCTTTAGAAAATTTTATGAACGTATTCTCATCATGTCCATAAATACTTAGGCCTAAGTGTGTAAGTTTTTTGTAGTTAAATAAATTGCTTATTTTTTCCTCTTTGATAGGTATAAAATTTGTATAAAAATAAAATCCATTAAGCCCATCTAGATTTTCTAAATACTTAATTTTCTCTTCTACGTCTTTATCCATAAAAATATCACCGGTAACCGGAGTAAGACCAAAATTTTTATATCCAAGCTTAATGCATTGATTAGTTACGTTTTTAAATAAATTCATGTCCATTGTTTTTAAAGGGACTTTACTTAAGTCTCTCTTATCATACGCACAAAATTTACATTTTAAATTACATATATTTGTGACTTCAATATTTATTGAATTCAATATATCTGGGATATATTGTTTCTTTAGTAAATAATTTTTTTTACTATTTATTTCTTTAATTTTTTTTTTAAAAACAGATATAACTTTTTTAACGTTCATCATTTAAATTTGTAGAAAACCTTATACCATTTGATCAATTTTAAAAGTGATATTTTCCAATCAGAAAACTTTTTATAATTAATAGTTTTGCATAATTTACTATTATCACCATGTGTTTTAATAATATCTGCTTTTTGTATGGATATTTTTTTTATTTTTGGAATTATATTATTTTTTTTGAAGAAAAATATTATCTTGTCTAAGTCGATAGATTTATTAGAACAGATATTGAATATATCATTAGTTCCTAAAGATCTATGTTTATTTAAAAGTAAATAAAGTATTTTTACGACATCTCCAATATATGTAAAATCTCTTGAATGTTTTCCAAAATTATAGAGATAAAAAATTTTTTTTTGATAAAAACTTTCTATAAATTTCAAAAGCATCATATCTGGTCTTCCCCATTCTCCGTAAACAGTAAAAAATCTTAATCCAGTAGATTTAAGTTTATAATATTTGTTAAATATTAAACTTATATCTTCATTTATTTTTTTTGATAAAGCGTAGATATTTTTTGGTTTTACAATTTCTTTTTCATCAAGTGGAAAATTTTTATTTTCTCCATATATTGAACTTGATGATGCATAAAAAAGACGTTTTACATTATAATTACTGCAATTTTCAATAATATTAAAAAAACCCAAAACATTAGTATCTATATATTCTTTTGGGTGATTAATAGAATATCTAACACCAGCTTGGGCAGCAAAATGAAAAACAAAATCAAATTTATTAGTTTTAAAAAGATTTTTAATTTTTTTCCTAGAGCATATGTCAATTTTGAAAAACTTAAAATTACCATATTTTTTTAATATTCTAAGTCTTTCCTTTTTTAATTTTGGGTCATAATAATTATTCAAATTATCAACACCAATTATTTTAATTTTTTTATTTTCAAGAAGGTATTTGCAAAAACTAAAACCAATAAATCCTGCCGAACCTGTAATAAGTATCTTCATTTACGTTATTAATAGTTTATTTTTAAATATTCTCTCAACTATTTTAATTACTTCTTTTTCACCATTCCAGCGTAAATTTTTTGCAAGTTCAAATTTGTTTTTTAAAAACCTTTTTTCAAAAGTAATTTTAGTAGCAAAATCTAAGGCCGAATTAAGATACGTAAAATTAAAACCAATCAAATTTTGTTCTAAAATATTTGCATTTTCTATAAACTCTTTATTTTGACCCTTTATATAAGTTAAAATTGTAATTCCTCTCATTAAACAATCTGTGATTGTTCCCAGACCAGGTTTTATTATTGCAACTGCGATTTTTGAATACATTTCTTTGTCATATTTAGCTTCTAAAACATTGTGAGCATTAAGTGTTTTAGAATAAAGAGTTGGTTCCAAATAAATAGGAAGTTGTTTATTTGGTCTATTTTGAAGTTTAACCTGAAGATTTTTTATCTCATCATCCATTTTAAATTTTGAGGTTCCAAAACTAATTAAAATACCCTTTTTTCTGGGGTTAAATTTTTTGTTTTCAAACTTTCCATAAAAACCAACTGGATGAATTTTGAATCTTTTTTTGATATATTTTGAGCAAAAAAGATAGTTTGGGATTATTGGCCTATTAGAAATTTTTTTTTCAATTTTTTTATAATAGTTTGTATTTATTTTCAAAATGTCGTGCCAAAAGAAATTTGATAAAATTACACTTTTTTTATTTTTTAATGCTACCTCGGGATAGTTATCACTTAAATAAAGATCATATTTTCTTTTAAAATTAAAATAAGTGTGAATATTGTTTTTTTTTATCAACATTTTTTTTTTATAAAAATTAATGTTAAAATCAAAAATTTTAATATTTCTTTTTATTTTAAAAATTTTTACTTTTTCTGCAGAACAATAAATAGAGACAACAAATTTATTAGATAAATTATTTGCTAAAGCTACACATCTCCTTATATGTCCTAACCCATTATTGCTTGCTATTATTGCTATTTTTTTCATTTTTTTTGAAGAATAATTCTCATTGAGTTAGAAGCTTTTGAGAAATCTATAAAAGATTGAGTCAAATTAGAAAAATCGTTCAAAATATCTTGATTAAAATTTTTATTTTCATATTCAACTTTTTGAAAGTAGTCCTTAATATCTAGACCATAATAATCAAACTTTATAAGTTTGAGTCCATGCCTCTTACAAATATATTTGATCGACTTCTCATTATAAAAACAAACATGGTCAAAAATTGCAAAGTTGTTATGCTCGTGTCCCATAAGAATATTTGATACGGAATTAATGTTAGGTGTGAAAAGTAATATATGCCCCTTATTTTTTAGTTTTTTAATAGCGTTTTTAAGAAAAACATTTGGTTGATGTAAATGTTCAATAACGTCAAAAAGTGTAATTAAATCAAACGAAGAGTCTTTTTCTTTACTAATTGTTTCTTTAGACACGTTAAGATTAAGTTTTTTACAAAATTCAACGCTATCTTCGTCAAAATCAATTCCTTTAGAACGGATTTTCTTTTTTTTTAAAGCATAAAGAAATGCCCCATAACCACATGCAAAATCAAGAATATTCGGCTTTTTAGTTTTAAATTTTATATTATCGAAAATATATTTTATTCTTTCATTGCCAAATTTACTTAATCTGTATTTAAAATTTTTTCCTATACTTTTTTTTATATATTTTTTTTTATATTCAAGATTGTGAAAAAATTCTGGTTTAAAAGTTTTAAAGTCTATATTTGTGCACACACAACCACATTTAGGACAACTGAAAAGATTATAATTTTTCCATTTATTAAAAATATTTCTATGACTTAATTTACTTCCACAAAGGAGACACCTTATATTTTTTTTTGTAGTTAAATATTTTTTTAATTTTTTATATAAAAAATTTTTTCTGGAAATCAAATTTGAATGAAAATCTTTCCCACGTAATTCTTTTACATTGATGTCAAATATTTTTGATTTGACTATCCTTTTTGTATATTTATTTAAGATCATCGAAACCTAATTTTTTTCTTTAAATACTTAAGCATAACAAGATCGAATTCATTATCTAAATTTAAACTATGCTCATCTTTTACTATAAATGGCATAGTGCTTTTAGTAAAAAATGATTTTTGTTTCATTATATCTTTTTTAGAGGCGATATAGAACATTCCATTTAATTTTAAAACCTTAAGCAATTTTTGTCTTGGAACCATCGACTCTTTATTCATTAGTGATTTAAGTTTTTTATCTTTAATAATTTGCACCTTAAATGGGTGAGGATGATCAAAAAAAGTTGCGCTCGCTGCTGATTTATAATTTTTGTTTTTTTCAAAACTTTTGAGAAATTTATAAGTAAGTTCTAATGTTCTTAAAGGTGATGTTACTTGTAAAAGTAATATGTAACAATCGTTGAGTTTATTTTTTTTAATTTCATGTTTTATTACATCGATAGTAGAAGCATACTTTGTTGATAAATTTTTTGGTCTTAAATCTTTCGATGTACAATTATGTTTTCTAGCAATTTTCCACATTTTTTTACAGTTTGTACTCACTATAGTCTTATCAATTAAAAAGTTTTTTTTTGATAATATTATCGTCCTTTCTAGTAACGATTTACCGTTTATGTGTATTAAGTTTTTATTTTTTATACCTGTTGACCCTTTCCGGACTGGTATAATTGAAATTACTTTTTTATTTCTGATCATTAATTTAGTAGAAATTTTTTTTAATATTATCCAAGAATAGATTTAAGTTTACTAGTTGCCAAAGATAAAAACTATTTTTTGTCTTTAAACTAAAATGTTTTTCCATATTTTTAAAATATTTTTTTTCAATCACATCTTTGTTATATAGTGAATTAATATTGTCCAGAACCCATTCTTTTAACTCATTTAAAAACCAAGTAGTTTGTGCAGAGTTATTACTTCTTTTTTTTTGAATAGATAAATTCTTATCAACCTTATAAACTATGGATCTTAATAGAGATTTTGTAAAACCATTTTCAAACTTTAGATGAGCCGGCATAGAAAGACTATGTATTAATAGATTATGATCTAAATATGGAAATCTTAGCTCTCTTCCACATGCTGCACTAGATCTATCTCTAAATCTCAAAGTTCTAAACAAAGAACCATCCAAAATTTCTTTATAATTTATAGAATTATAATAATTGTTGTTTTTAATAATTTTTTTTGATTTATAAAGTTTTCTTATTTTACTTAAATCAGTATTACCATTTAATCCAGAACTAATAAAATTCTTGGCTACGTTTAATATGTGTTTAAGATTTTTTCCTGAAAACTTAATCAATTTTTTTAATAATATATTATTTTTTTTATTATGATACAGATCCCATATAAGTAGATACAAATGTGAATTATAACCCCCTATAATTTCATCACCTCCTATTCCTTCAAAACTTACAATATTTCCAATTTTTTTTTGCTCTAAGTTTTGTTTGTATTCTGAAACTGCTGCTAAACCACCATAAGGTTCGTCTTGATAAAATTGTAAATCCTCAGCTAATTTGGGAATTTCTTTTGGATTTATTTCTACTTGATAATTTTTAATGTTCAATTTTTTACAAATTTTACTGGAAATATGATTCTCATTATTTGAAAATCCTTTGTAAAAATATGTATTTGAAGTTAAATCATAATTTTTCCTCCATAATTTTTTAGTTAAAATAAGTAAAGAAATTGAGTCTATTCCGCCACTTAAATGGAAATTTAATTTTCTATTTGCTCTTTGCCTTATCTTTATTGAATTATTAAGAAGGTGGTAAAATTTTTCTTTAAAATCATTTGTCTTTTCTTTATCTATTTTTTTTTTTAATAAAACTTGTTTTTTCAAATCAAAATATTTACTGATCTTATACGTGTTTTTTGAATAAACTAGAATTGAAGATGCACTCAAATTGTAAATATTTGAAAAAAATGTTTTTTGAATAGGATAATAACCCAGATTGAGGTAGTTTTTTATAACGCTATTGTTTATGTTTTTCGATAAAGGAATCCCTTTTATTTCTGAAGAAAAATATAAGTTACCATTTTTGAATGCATAATATAACGGTTTTGTTCCAAGTCTATCTCTAATTAAGTAAATCTTTTTTTTTCTTAAGTCGTATAAAACTATTGCGAACATACCATTAATCTTTTCAATAATCTCTAGTCCATATTTTGAAAAAAGCTCTAGTAGAACTTTAGTGTCACTTTTATAGTTTTGTTTTGAGGGTAAATATTCCTCTGATAATTCTTTAAAATTATAAATCTCTCCATTAAAAACCATTAAAAATCTTTTATTTTTGGATATCATTGGTTGTCTCCCATCGGTACCACCAATGATATTTAATCTATAAAATCGACAATAAAAGTTATCGTTTTCAAAAATATTATATTCATCAGGTCCTCTATGTTTTAAAGAATGATATTGGGAAATATTTATAAATTTATTTTTTTTATTTATCGAAAAATAACCGCTAAAGCCACACATAAATTAGAATAATTTTATTTAAGAAAAAATCCAGAGGTATCAATTAAAACTTTATTTTTACTTATCTTAATTTTTTTGAATTCTTTATGAGGGGTAGCTAAAACTATTATGTGACTTGAATCAATCATAGAACTTATTTTTTTTTTTGATTTTTTTTCAAGATTTGGCTCATAAACTTCATATTTAATTTTATTTTTTTTTAAGATTCGTATTAAATCTAAAGACTTAGATCCTCTCAAATCATCGTTATTTGCTTTAAAAGTTTTTCCTAAAATACAAACCTTTTTTAATTTATAATTCTTAATTTTTTTAATTTTGTTGACTATATATTTAGGTAGATTTTCATTAACTTCATATGAGTGTTTTAGAAGGTTCTTTTTATTTTTAGCTAGATAATTAAGTTGCATAGTATCTTTCATTAAACAAGGTCCGCCAACAAATCCCGAAGCAGCCAATCCACTGGCTCGGCTATAGTTAAAACTCATTAATCGTCTTATTTTTTCAAAACTTAGATCATTTTGATCACAAATTTGAAAAAACTGATTAGCAATTGAAAAATTCATATATCTATAAGCATTGGACAAGATTTTAGCCATTTCTGCTTCCTCAGGTTTGCAAACTAGCACGGTCTTACATAGCTTGCTGAATAGTTTTTTAACATGTTTAAGGGTTTTCAGATTATAACTCGAAATTATCTGAGGAATTTTAGAAAGTTCAATCATCGATTGACCCTGAAGGACTCTTTCTGGACAATAAGACAAATTTGTAAAATTATTATTTTTATTAAGAGCTTTAAAAATTTTCCTAAATGTTCCAGGTGCAATTGAACTTCTTATAATCAAATGACTATCATTATTTATTATTTTTTTAACTGAAATTATTAAATTGAAAAATTTTTTGAGATCTGGTCTTAATTTTTTGCTTATAGGCGTTCCGATACAAATAAAAATGAATTTACTATCTTTAATTGTCTCCAACACATGACTTGTTTCAAAACGTTTATTTTGAATTGTTTTTTTTAAATGTTTTTCAATATCTTTTTCATAAAAAGGTGCCTTGCCCTTTTTAATCAATTGAAGATTTTGCTTGTTAATATCAACTAAATTTACTTTATAGCCTTGGTTAAATAGTAATACTGATAATGGTAAACCAATATGACCACCACCACCTATTATTGAAATTTTTCTGTTATCAACCATTTTATTATTTTGATTTATAGAAACTTATAAGCCTATCATTTACATATCCTAATGATTTATCTCTAAGACAAAATATATGTTGATCATTTTTTCTATCAATAAAATACTGCCATTTTCTTTTTAAATTATTTTTTAAATAAATTGCATTTGCAGTTCTGCCATCTACAACAATAATTGTGCCTGGAACTAAGAAATACTCAATTTTAAGGATGTCACAAATCATTGGCATCATGTCATAATGTCTAGTGGATATACCATTAATATTACCCTTAACGTTAAATTGACCAGGACCATCAATATAAATAAAGTCAGGGTTGCATAGAGGAAGTTTCTCATATTCAGTGGCAATATTCCCTTGATAATTTGTCATTTTCACATTTGAAAAATGAAAATGCACTTTTGATGTAAAAGTAGAATATTTTTTTTCCATAAATTTTTTTTTGATTTTTTTTAAATATTTTTTTTCATTTTCGACTACAAATAATTCAAATAAATTATTTCTTCTTAAATTTTTTGTTTTTGAAAATTTCTCTTTTTTTAATTCACTTAAAGCGAGCGCAAATAATAAAGATGACCAACCAGAGCCAAATTCTAAAATTGTGGTTCTATTATTTAGTTTGATAAATTGATATAATCTATATAGATCATCAAGTTCAGGTTTAAAACTTTCTTGCATTTCTAATTCATTAATTTTTTGTTCTCTTTTTTTTGAAAATCTTATAAATTCATGTAGATCTTTTTTTTTAAAAAAATTCTCGATATATTTTTTATTTTTTTTAGGTGGAAATTTTATCTTAAAATTCATAAATTAGTTACTTGAGCTGAATTCATAAAATGCAGGATATTTCTCAAGGACTTTTATTGTTTGAGGATTAATATCAATTTTTTTGCATATTTCATCTTTAAGTAATGTAATTTCTTTTAGTGAAAGACTTGGTATTTTTTGTTTCTGTAATTTTCGTAATCCCTTATCAAAATCACTTCTTTGCGTAAGGGTAAAGTAAAAGTTTTTAAGTATATTTTCTATTTTAAAAAAAAGGAACGAGAAGATATTAGAAAATTTATCCTTATCTTTTTTAGGATGGAAGATTTTTTCTAATTCCTCGTACATTTGGTCAATACAATTATCAGTAAATATATTATAAGCAAGATCTTTTAAATTATTGTTATCAATTTCAGATAATTGTCTTTTTTCACAGTCTTCAAAATTTTTAATAAATTCTACAATCTCATGTTGGCTAAAAATATTTTTTGAAACTAATTTTGGGACAGTATATTCAACCTTATCATTGTTATAAGGCAAAAAATTAACTGAAAGCTTATTTAACAAAAATGATTCTAAGGATGTAGTGCAATTTGATTGTATTACAAATTTGCTAGCTAAAATATAAGAATTTGTTGAAAGATTATCATAACTTAAATAAACGTTTTTTAGTTTTGAAACGTTTTTAATCCAAATAGATCTATCTTCGGCAGGATGAATACGTACAACAAGTTTTTTTTCTGGAAATTTATTAGAAAATATTTTTATGAAATTAATAAATTCTTTCAAATTCCTTTTCTCATGATATTCACTTAAAATTGCATATTGTTTATTATGTTCTGAAGCTACGTATCCTGCCCTCAATTGACCTATATAGTATGTTGACCATCCTCGTCTAATTGGATTATGTCTAGCAAATTTAGTGGTTAATAGAATAAAATCACCATATCTTTTTCTCAAAATTTCTGCCTCATCAGAGAATATTTTTGATATAGGTTTTTTAAGTATGTCTAGTCTCGAATTTCCAACAACTTTAATACATTTCTCGTATTTTTTGAATTTAGATAAAAGAGCTTTTTTTTCCTTTTCTCCCCAAGAAAAGTATATATCCGTTAATTGGAAATTTTCTTCTCTAAATCTTCTAACGTAATTTTCATCAGTAAAAAACATTAAGCCCTCCTCATCAAGACTTGCAATTTTAAAACCACAATTTCTAAATTTTTTAATATGTTGATATTGATTTGGTTGTATACTTTTAAAAAAAATTATTCCTTTTCTCATTAAGTTCATTTTTCTTAAGAGAACATTTTTTGTACCTATTACTACAGATGCTCCTTTAAGCGCACACCTTAAAGCAAAGTATACGCGCGCAATTAGCTCCCTGTTTTTAACTTCGATTGGAAAATAAATTCTCATCTATACGAATTTTTTCAGTAAAGATATGACTTCTGAATATCGTCTTGGTTTTGCTAATGTTTTAGTAATAGAGTTTTTATTTGTCCATATCGAGTCTGGGTCAATTTTTTCATAATGAAATAAATCATCTGATGGACCGGGATATGAAACAAAGGTTAATATTAAATTTTCTCTTGTATTTCCTTTTTCTGGATTTGTTGCTCTATGAAGACAAAGAGATGTGTTACATAATAAAACCTCTCCTGCTTTTCCGGTGTTTAAGTACGAACAAATTTCGGAAGGAATCTTCAAATTCCCCCTCTTGTTTTCAAAACTATTAAGATGTCTTATCTTTTTTGTTTTTAAAAGATCAAAAACCTCTGTGGGTCCATTTTTCTCTTCAATATCGCTTACATTAATAAATACTTTGAAATGAGTTCTGAGATACGAGTCTATATGAAAAAAATTGTTAAAATACTCATTTTCTTCATGCTCCTTATTTATATGGAATGTTTTTTTTAATTCCACATTGGTCAGATATAAGTTTTTATTATAGTAATACTTTAAGTCTTTCAAAGTTTCACTTAAATTTTTTTGAATAATATTTTTGATCAGATTTTTACTTTTTTCTAAATTAAGAGAAGGCTTAAATGTATAGCTGTTTTCTTTATAAGATACATTGTTGTCATCTTCGAAAATCTTTTTTAATTCAGTAATATCATTTTTATCAATTTTTTTAATTTTACAAAATCCTCTGTTATTAAAATTCGTAATAACTTCGTTATTCTTCAAGTTTTTTTTAAGGTTCTTGTGGTAAATTATTGAGTCAAACATACAGTATCTAAAAGAATTAAAACTTTTAAAAATTAATTTTCCCAAAAAATTATCTATATTATTAATTAAGTTTTGTTTAAACATGGAATTTATCAATTATATATTTTAAATTTTTTTGTTTCGTGCATAAAAAATAAAGCTCTGGAGACTTATATTTTTTATTTATAATTTGAGTAAGGTCAACCGAAAAAATTTTTTTTTTCTTAAGATAATTTAGAAATTCATTTGTAATAGAAAAAAGGTGTTGTTTTTCTACCTCTTTATTTACATGACAATATACAACAACAAACTTACTTTTTTCTAACGCATAATTTAGTATTTTTTGTGGATGGTATGTATGATCAAGAGTATGGAAAATACCAAACAAGTCGAATTTTATTTCTGTTTTTTCTTCTATATTAATTATCTCAATATCTAATAGCTCATTTGCAAAAGATTTGCTGTTAACAGATTTATGATTATCGTTTTGACCCCAAATTAAAGACGAATTGTCAGTTACTAAAAATTTATTTACTTTTTTTTTTAAATTTTTTTTTATTTCATTAATAATCTTTAAAGATTTACTGCTTTTAGTGGAGTCCTTTTTTTGTTGATTTTTTGTTTTGCCCGCGACTTGCCTTGAGTTGAGGTAATTGATTAAATTAAAATATAGGTTAAAATATTTTCTTTTATTGTAAGGTAATTCTTTGAGGAAATAGTTTAAAAAAATTCCCATAAAAGGACTATTAAATTCACCATAAGTTTTAATTTTAATATTCTTATTAAGCATTTCGAATAGCTCTCCATGATATGGGACTTTACCTTTTTTTAAAAAATTCAAAACATTGCTCCAACTTCTGTTGTGTTGCCCATAAATATTTGTGTATATTTTTTTTGAAATTTTTTTTGAGAACCAAGGACTGTTTTGTAATATAAAACACTTTTTACATTGCAAAGTTTTAATTTTTTTAAAAATATTTTTTGATAAATTTAGATCTTCGATAATTGCATCAAGGTAAAAATTCATTTTAAAACTTTGTTTTTTAATTTTTTTAAAATTTTTGTTTCCACAAAAAACACAGTTAGGGTATTCCTGGAGTAACATGATAATTTTATTTAATTGCTAAAAAACCTTCAAAACAAATAAATTTAAAAACAGTTGTTATATCTTTAAAGCCTGCTCTTTTAAGAAGATCTATATTAGCCTTTGACGAAAAAGGTTCTAAAACTCCTTTAAGGCTTCTTGACTTTGCGATGATTTCGCTTGGAGAGAAATTATTATCTAATTTAAAATCGTTGTAAATAAGTCCCATCATATCCTGGAATCTTGCATCAGGTGCTCGAACTTTTTCAAAGAAAAGAAATCCACCTCCCCAATTTAACTCTTTGAAAATCTTGTTAAAAATTTTTTGACGTTGAGACGGATGTATGAACTGAATAGTATAGAAACTAGTAATAAAGTCAGAATTTTTGAAGTTTGCACTACTTATATTTTTAAAATTAATTTTAACATTTTTGCTTTTTTGATTGTTTTTTTTTGCTAATGCTACCATTTTTTTTTCAATATCGTACCCATTTACAAAAATTTTTTTATTGATATGTCTTAAGTTTATCTTTTTTATAAAAGTGCCAGTAGAACATCCTAAATCGTGAATTTTCGAATTTTTTTTAACAAAAAAATCAGAAATTTTAAGGCCTAAATCGTGTGACCATCCATATAAAGGCACCGATTTATCTATGTGTTTGTCAAAATGCTTTGCAACATTTCCTGAAAATGTCCATGATGAATTTTTTGCTACGATGGATTTGTCTACTTTATGCTTATTCTTTTTCATAATAAATTTCTGTATCCCTCCCTAGTTATACCATTTCTTAAAATAGAATATCTAATATTTTTCATATCTCTATAAATAATTTCTAAGCTTACTAATTTGAATATAGTTTTATAATCAAATTTATGAAAAATATTTGGTTTTTTTAAATCATTTAATATTTTCCTTAATTCAAATTTATTAAAATCCCAAAACCTTAAATTTGATATTTTTTTTGAATAGTTTCTGGTTCCTTCTTTTGGTTGATCAATAAATTTACCAATATGTTTTTTTGCTAATTCTTTAAAGACATATTTGTTAACAAATTTATTTTTTTTTTTTCTTATTTTAAGATTACTTTGCAAATTAATTACAAATTCTACTAATTTTATATCTAGCCAAGGATTCCTTAACTCCACTGATTTAAACATCGAATATTCATCACTATGAGGAAGAGTACATGATTGTAAAAAAATACTGACATCAAGTAACATGGTCAGCTGTTTAAATTGTTCTGCTTTATCTTTTATTTTTTTTAATTTTTTCAATATGTATCTTTTTTCTTTAAAAAGATATTTTCTAAAATCGTTATTTATTTTTGTAGTATAAAAAATATTTTTCTTATCTAACGATATAATTGAATGAAACTTTTTTAATTTAGGATTTTTTAAAGTTTGGTTAATAGTATTATAACCTCCAGATATCTCATCTACTCCATCCCCACTTAGCAAAACACTAACTTTATTTCTTTTAGCCACCCCACATATTTTACTCATAGGCACGCCGCCACCCCATCGACTTGGAGTATATGAAAAAAGTAAAAGCTTTTGCAAGTCTATTAGATAATCTTTATGACTATGATTAATTTTATGAAATCTTTTTGTGCCTAGTTTCTTCATGAGTTTTGGTATTATCTTTTTAGGAATTTTTTCAATTTTTTTTGAAAATCCTGAAAATATTTTTACGTACTTGTTATTTTTTAATGCATAATAAGTAATTAAAGACGAGTCGATACCCCCACTCAAACAGGTGCCAATAGGTACGTCACTTATAAGGTGTTTGTTAATAGAATTATTAATATTTTGAGACATTTTTTGTGTAATTTCTGAAAAAGAATTTTTTTTTAGTTTATTGTATAAATTGATGTCAAAAAGATCTGCTGGATGAAAATATCTTTTAATTACCATCTTGTTTTTTTTATAAATCAAAAAATGCCCCGCTTTAAGAGTATAAATATTTTTAAAAATAGTTTGATCACTCTCTAATATTCCCGACGAACTTAAATATTTAAGCACATTTTTTTTGTTAAATGATATGTTTTTAAGAGATTTTACAATAGGTTTTAAATTTGTAGAACATATTAAGCCAGATTTATTGTAAGAATAATAAAATGGCTTTTGACCAAAATGATCTCTCGCGCAAAAGATTTTTTTTGATTTAGTGTCGAGGAAAACAAATGAAAACATTCCCTCAATCTCATTCAACGTTTTTTTTAAACCAATTTTTATCAATAATAAAAATAAAACTTCAGTATCTGAGGAAGTACTACATACTAAAGAATGTTTTTCTTTTAGACTTAAATAATTATAAATTTCTCCATTAAATAACAAATAATATCTCTTATTCTTGTCACAAAATGGCTGATTAGATCTTTTGTTCGTATCTAATATTTTTAACCTAAAGTGTGCTAACTTTATATTTTCTAAATTTATAATCTTATTAAAATCTGGGCCTCTTTTGTTAATTAAACTAGCTAAGTTTTTAAATCTGCTAAAACTTTGATTTTTATGTGTATTCAAAAAAAAACCGCACATGATAAAATTATACTCTTTCTAAAACAATATGATACATGCCACTAAAGATCTCTTCAGAGGAAACTTTTGGGTAATTTTTATTAACAATGCTCCAAAAGTTTTTTATGGTGTTTGAAAAAATCAAAATTTTTTTTAGGTATCTAGGCGGCTCATTGATAATAATTTTAGACTTAAATCCGTTTTTTGCAGCTAGAATTAAAAGTTCGTTTACTGAAATTCTTGGATAAGATAATCCATTATAAAAAAAATTTATCATTTCTTTAGATCTATTTTTATGAAATTTTTTTACATATTTTTCGTAATCATTATTTTTTAACAAAACATGCCCCCAAGGAATACCAGAAGTTGAATATCGATGTGGTCCTAAATAAGAAAAAAATGACCTGTGTTTAAATAAAATTAAGGATTTTTTCTTTGTTATTTTGGATAAAATTTTAAACATTTTTTCCCAATTATTAAAATGTTCTATAGATTTTAGATATACAAAATCAAACTTGTGGTTAATTTTATTTGCAGAATGGGCTGAAAGTTTAAAGAATTGATATTTTTGTTTGTAATTAATTTTTACTTTTAATTTTGATGGCACTAAAGAAAAATTTTCAAACTTTAATTTTTTGGAATATTTATGAAAGTCTAAATTATTTTTTTTAATGAATTTCAAAATATGTTTTTGGGCAGTTAGATGGTTATGCTTTTGCCAACTGGTTTTATGTTCTTTATCTAAAAATGGATCTATTCCCACAGCCAGTTTAATGGGAGTAACTAATGAAATTACTTTTGGGATCATTCCATTTCCAGTTCCTATATCTAAAAACTTTTTATTTTTTAAACTCACATTTAAAGATTTAAACAAATGTAAAATTTGATGTATTTGTAACAAAATTCTCCCATATTGAATTTTATTAATATTTTTGTCAGGTGGAACATCATAATATTTAGTTCCTCGAGATGTTGGATTTAAAAATTTGACTAAATGATTCTTAATGTCAACGTTAAATGTATTCCCGTGTTTATCAGTAAATTTTTTTACCATTTTATTTTGTAATTAAAAATAGTTGTCTGCATAAATTCTGGATTTTATAACTTTGTCTATCTTCATTTTTAAAAATAAGATTCATTTCATTTTCCAAAATTTTCTTATTGAGCTTACCAAATTTTTGGTATTGATAAATGGTTCTTTTTTTTTTAAAGGCCAATCTCAAATTAAAGGCTAGATCCTTTTTAATTCCAACTAGAAGTAAAAAAAATCTTTTTAATTTACTCAGGTATAATTTTTTTTTTTCTAATTTTTTTTCGATTAAATTAATTATTTTTTCGTGTGGTTTATTGTTGTCAAATTTATAAATATACTTTGCCATAACTTGCTTATCGTATTTGTATTTTAATTTTTTATTTTTAATTATCTTTTTTGTTAATTTAATTACATCGTTTGAATTTTTACATCTATGACCTAAAATTTTAAAAAATTTTGAATGGATACTTTTGTAGTCAACTGGGTCAAAAGAAATAACGTGCTTATTCAACAAAATTCCCTCTAATCCAGTTGTACATCTATTATGGATTACTAAAATTGATCCTAGTATCCAAGGAGCTACGTTTCCTTCATAAACCACTTTTATATTTTTATAATTCTTAAAAATATTTTTTAAAGTATTTAAATTTTCACTTGGGTGAGGTCTGTAAATAATATTAATTCCATTAAATTTCTCTGATAGATCGATTGTAAGTTTTATTAGTTTTTTAAAAATTTTCCTACTCGTACTCAAATATACTGGGTCAAGTTTATCAACATCATCAAGAGAACTCATATTTGGGTTTATGTGTGCAAAACGTGATGTCACTAAAATAAATTTACCATAACTTTTTTTAATTTTATTAGTTTCTTGTACAAAAATATTCCTATATTTCTTTTTATATATTTCAAATTTTGGGGTTCCAGTTAAATAAAGCTTTGATTTGTTTACATTAGATTTCATCAGCATCTCTTGTTGCTTGAAATTACTTAAAAAAAAAGTATTGAGATATTTTTCATTATTTTTAAAATAATTAAGTTTCATATACTGGTCGATTGAAGCTATTGTTAATGCTTCCTCGTCAAGTGCAAAAATCTTGAAACCAATTTTTGATATGTCTTTAAAAAAAGGCTCATAAGTATAATGTAAGCTTTTTTCTAAAAGTGCACCTTCTGGCAAGTATCTCATGATCGAGTGTAATACATTTCTATTCCCTATAACGATATTAAAGTTTTTTTTTAGTGCTTCCTTGACAACCAACAACTTTGGAAGAATTTCTCTATTAGAGTTTTCAATGCTAATATACAAAAATTGATTATTCATTTGTAAATGGATAACAAAAAAATATTTTTAAAATTTTGTGTCTTGCCAATTAAAAATTGGAATGTCTTTGTTGTTAAAGCTTGCGAATCTACCCTGATAATAGTCCCGATTCAATAATTCTATGTCAGACAGTTCTCTATTAGACGATCCTAACATTATTTTTTCTAACTCTGGTATATTGTCTTCAATATATTTTTTTTGATCATTTTTTGAAGCTTTGCACAATTTTACAAGTTCTTTTAATTCTGATGGATTTACTGAAACCACTCCATCTTTTGTTTTACTTTTATCTAGTAAAGTAAAATGTTTTTCTACAGTAGTTGCCCCAAAATAAACTGCTGCCAATGAGAGTTTTGGACCGTCTAGATCATAATTTGAGTGGTCACTAATACCAACATCATTATTCAACTTTTTAAGGTAAGCTATTCTATTCAAGTGAGCTTCTTCGAGTGGAGTTGGATATATTGATATGCAATGTAAGAGTGTAAATTTTTGATTTCTTTTTTTGAGAATATTTACTGTTTTCTCAATTTCCCGATCATATGTTGCGCCTGTAGATATTATTAATCTATTAAAATTTGAATTTGCTAATTCATCAATTAACTTGAATGACGCACAATCAAAACTCGATACCTTAATAGTTCTAAATTCAAGAGTTTTTAAAAATTTAAGCCTTTGTCTTGTAAAGATGGTTGTTAAAGGTTTAATTTTATATTTTTCACATTTCTCAATAAAAAAGTAATGATCATCATCACTTAAGTCTAATGGTTTTAATCTATTAAACTCATCTTGATATGGTCGTTTGATCACTTTTGTTTTTCCGCCCTCAACTAACCCTTTTTCAAATCTATCTCTTTTCGTAATTTCGCTAGATTGCATTGATTGTATCTTAGCAAAATCAGCCCCTGACTCCGCAGCTGCGGCGACCATCTCGTCTAAAATCTTTTTATCACCTTGGTGATTTTGGCATAACTCAGCTATTATATCTGTCATTTAAGTTCTTTTAATATAAAACTTGAGGCATTTTCAGACCCATTTGATAAAAATTTAGCATTAATTATTTTTTGACGTAACATCTTGTAATCATTTTTTATGAAATAATTAATTTTTTTTACAATTTTTTTTTTAAATTCATTTTTTTTTATTATACTTGCGATACCAAACTTCTGCAACATTTTTATATTATGAGATGTCTCTTCATTTTTTGTTTCATTAAAAAAAATTGAAGGTTTTTTTAAAACTAAAGTTTCAGTAATAGTATTAAAGCCAGCCCTTGCAATAACAAAATCTGCGTAGGGAATGGTATGATGGATTTTTTTTAATCCATGAATTGGGTAAATATTTTTCGATAAAGAAATATGTTTTCTTATTGCATTATCATAGTCTTTAATTCCAACATAAAAATCTACATTTTTAATTTTATTAAGGTAAGGAACTGACTCTTTAATTAATTTAGAGAGAGTATTAGTTCCATTATCCATTATTACGCATACAAAATTTTTATATCTTTTCTTTTTAATAATATTGAAATCACTAATGATTAAATTTATGTTTACGCATTTTTCCTTAAATTTTTTTATAATTTCAGACGGGGTTAACGGAAGTATTAAAAATTTTTTTGCTAAATTGTAGCTATTTGTAAGCTCCTTCAAAATAAAATCATTTTTTTTTTTTCCTAAAAAATGTTTCTTGTAAAACCAATCCCAAGTGAAGTGGGAAATATTTATCGACTTTACATCTAGCTCTTTTGCTAAATCAAAAGCTTGAGGAACTGAGTCTGAAATAATAAAATTTGGTTTTGGAAACTTTTTCTTCATTGTTTCAACCCAAACTTTCTTTTTTTTATACCAACTCAGAAAAATTTTTTTCGTTTTAATTTTATTGATAGATCCATCATCATTTTTGATTGTCTCGATAAGATTATGGTAATGGAAATAGCTTATACGATTTTTAAAGGTCTCCTTTAAAAGAATTATCTTTTTTGAAGTAATAACTTTTATTGACAACCTTTTATTTTTTTTTAGTAAAGACTTGATTAAAGCTCTTTGTCTTACTGCATGACCAAACCCTTCATCCGAAATGAATATTAAAATTTCCTTTCTTTTCATTTAATTTTATTATTAGGTTAAACTTTAATTATTTTGTCAAAATAATTTAGGTCTTGTTCTTTGTGAGTAATGATAATTTTCAAAATTTTTTTCATGTTAAGTATATTTTTCATTACTTCTTCTGAAGTTTGAGCATCTAAAGAACTTGTAGGTTCGTCAAAAATCAAAATTTGTGGTTTTTTATAAAGTGCTCTTGCAATGCACAACCTTTGCTTTTGACCCCCTGATAATTTTATTCCATTTTCACCTACATCGGTGTAAATACCGTTTTTAAGATTTTTGATTAAAGGCTCAAGATAGGTTTCTTTGATTGTTTCGTGTACTTTATCTAAATTAATTTTATTTTCAAATTCTCCTAAAGCAATGTTATTCAAAATAGTGTCATTTATTAGAAAGGAATTTTGAGGTACGTATCCAACAATATTTGTCATATCATATTCAGTAAGATCAACTTCTTTTGAATTCAAAAATATTTTACCTGAAGATTGTTTTATTAAACCAACTATAATATTACATAACGTGGTTTTGCCTTTACCGCTACTCCCGTAGACGCCGATTGTTTGCCCACTATCGAATTTGAAATTGATATCATTTAAGACGTTATTATTTTTTTCATAATTAAAAAAAATGTTTTTTCCTTCAACAGTCTCAATTGAGGGAAAAGGAAAAATTTTTTTCTCATTTTTTCTTAGTTCCTTAAAATAAGATATTTCATTGTAAAGAACATCAGTAGATGGAGAGTTATATCTTATTGCCTGTAAAGCACCGTTGATTTTATTCATAGATGGGAATATTTTGAAAGAAGCCGCTACTAAAAAAGAGAGTGCTATGATAACTTCGTTAGGTGATTTAGAGCTGAATGCATAAAAATAAATGATCAAAATAATTAGTCCAATTACAAATATCTCTAAAAAATAACGTGTTGTATCTGTAATAAGCATTTTAATTCTGGCAAAGTTTTGAGCTTTAAAGTTATTATCGTTGAAGTCTTTAAATAATTTATCTTTTTTGTTAAATATTTTTATTTCTTTTAAACTAAAAATAAATTGATTGAGTTTTTCTATAGTTAAGCCTAAAGAATTTAATCTATTTTGACCTAGTTCATACAAATATTTCTTTATAAACAAAAAATATATTAAAATTACAAAAGACAATATTAGAAATACACCTAGAGTAACAAAAGGTAATTGTGTTTGCATAAAAACTAATATTGAAAGAATTATGGAACAGTCAATAAAAAGATTTATATATTCCTGAAATGTTTTGGAAAAAATTCCAACTTCTTTAAGACAATTTCTTATTATAATAGATGAGTCTCTTGAGATTAAATTAATGTACTCAAGACTATAATAAGACTTTAGTAAATTTTTAGACAATTGAACTTGTATGTTCAAAGCATATTTAGACTTAACATATGAAAACCAAGCCAAATATAAATTTTTTATTAAGAAAACAGTAATTAAAAATAAAAGCCCAATTGGCAGGATGCTATCATTATTGAGAAAATCAAAATCTTTGAAAATGTCATAGTTTTGGATCGTGCTAAGAAAATTTTCCTTATCCAGTATTAAACTTACCAAAGGTATAACTATTCCCACTCCAAGCAACTCTAGAAAAGTTCCTATAATTGACAAAGTTAATATTAACCAAATCTTTTTTTTCGACTTATCGTCAATGATATACAGGTTTTTTTTTAGATTATTGAGAATCATTTATGATTATTAAATTGGCATAGCTCCGCACAACGTAAAAATTATTTTTTTTACATTTCATAAAATTTTAAAAATTTAAACTGGTCTAAATAAATTTTGCTCTTTAGACACAGATACTTTGTAATCCCCTAATATTATATCCAACGATTTTTTGTTTTCTTTTAAAATATCAAAAACAAAATTTGTAAATGGACCGGAGATAAATTTGCAATTTTCTTTCTGCTCAAAATTAAAAAAACTTTGTTTTATATAACCATTCAGATCTTCATTTTGTTTACATTTCTTAACAAAATCTTCTATTTCCTTTTGAGAATTTATAAAGTTAGACAAAATGTATTTCAAACCTCTGCTATACTTAATAGAATTTATAATTGATTGATTTTTAAAATTTTGATTGAAACAAAGAAGATAATCTCCAAGCAAAGGAGATTCGGTACTCAAAATTTTATTTTTAATAAATTTTTTTAATTTTATTGTGGGACTATAAAACTTGATACCATTTCCAAGTTTGAAAAAAAGTTCCTTTTTAAGTGTAAAAATTTTTTTTTTATTTATCTTTATAATTATCCACATTTATTTTACCTTTTTTTTTCTATTTCAGCCTTAAGTTCATCATACTCTTGCATTTTTTTTTTCATGAAATTCATTGTGAGTTGAACTTTTTTAGAAATTCCTTTTGGGGTAAGAATGTAAACATAATTAAGTTTACTGGGATTATTCTTGAAATTATTAATTTTTACTAAGCCTTTTTTTCTAAGAGCTTTCAAACAATAGTTGAGTTTACCCAAACTAAAGCCTAACTCAGAGGCTAATTTTCTTTGAGAATAATTAGATTTCGAGTCTAATTTTCTGAGAACTTCAAATTGGTCAATATTTTTTTTATCCATATGTTCAAAACTTGAACAATATAAGTTCAATTTTTGAACAGTAAAGCATTATTTTTGATAAAATTTCAGATTTTACCATATATAGTGATAATAGTCTTATTTTTGCTAAATATCGGGTTTATCTAACTTCCTAATTTTTTAAAGACCAAAGACATCATATTGCCAACACCTGGTGGCGAAATTTTTATAGACATGATTTTTTTAATTTTTTTAAAATCTCTTACAAAATTTTTATATGGTGTATCGTAATATGGATAACTCAAATCAATATTAAAAAGGCCAAGCTTTAAAAAAAACTCTGTTAAATTTGCTGGGTTGAAGTGAAATAAGTGTCTTTCATTATTTTGATTAAATGCTTTTTTGTTTTTTATAAAAGCATAACTATGGGAATTAGGTGTTGCCATAATTACGAATTGTCCACTTTTTTTTAGACGTTTAACCAAGTTTTTTGTGATATCCTTAAAATTTTTCAGATGTTCGATTACGCCCCTCATAATTATAAGGTCATATTTATATTTTTGAATCTCTTTGTAGTTAATTCTGTTTATTGAACTGTTTACCTTTGCATCTGGGTTAAATTCAAATCCAAATTTTTTACCTTTAAAGAGTTTTATGAATTCTCCATTTCCGCAACCAAAATCTAGTATATTTTTTGTTCTGTTATCAAGAAAAAATTTATTAATATATTTTTTATCGTTGACATATTGTAAACGTCTTCTTTTATAATCTTTTGATAAATTTGAATATCCTTTTGAAAAATATTCTTTGTCGTAAAAAGAATTGATTTTTTTATTGCTTAAAAGATGAATTCTTGATTGAAAATATAAACCACATCTATTGCATATATGGTAATTTATTTTATCTATTGTGGATTGATAAGCATATTTCGTGTTTCTACTGAAGCACATCGGGCAACTTATCTTTTTTTGACCAAAAATTTTATTTTTCATAAATCTCTTTAACAAAAAAATTCTCTAATCACCACGTCTAACAAAATTTTTTTCAGTGCATAAATCAAGCCAATTGAGCTATTAGTACTGGTCAGCTACATGCGTTACCGCACTTCCACACCCAGCCT
>MDSV01154720.1_pt1 | contig 30072 bp, 26 predicted proteins | sample 810851 | NCBI WGS metagenome assembly MDSV01 (sample SAMN05326640, study PRJNA326480) | marine metagenome | isolation source: seawater | place: Atlantic Ocean: North East | collected 2012 | reverse complement strand
TAAATATCTTAAAAACCATGGATTTACTTTAATTTTTGAGTTTAAATTTATCCAGTCTTTACCTTGCCATACATTTGAAATATTTTTTTTGATCAGAACATCTTTATAAAATTTTCTATTTAATTTTAAATCAAAAGGTATTTTTTCCCAGAAATCTAAATATTGATCATCCCACAATGGTAAAGCCCAACTTAATCCAAAATTTTCATAATTTCTTTGTCTGCTTAAACAATGTTTTGACTGTCTTTCTTGAAGCTGAATACATTCAATAATTCCAAAAACCTGTTTTTCATTCTCAATATTTAAATTCAAATTTTTAATTCTTTCAATTAACAATTTTTCTATAATTTGATCATTTGTTTCATTTGCGAGATTTTGCCACAAACGAAAATGTTTTTTTATAATAGCTCTTGATATATTTTTTAAAAAGTCATTTGAATAATCATTTTTATAAAACTCGCTAAGCATATGACCGCCTGCAATAAAATCTCCACTATGACCATTTACAATTATTGAGTTTTTTAGAAAATTATTATTATATAATTCTTCTATTGCAAAGTAATCACTATAGTCAGAAGTAGAATAGTGCGTATCAGTTAACCTTCTAAACTTTACAAAACTTTCAGAAAATATAATTTTTTTCAATTTTTTGTTTGAGAATTCTGAAAATTTCCATGGAATACCTAAATAATCACATAATTTTTTTGCAGCTTTTGCTTCTGAATTATTTTTTAAACCATAACTAAAACCAATTATGTTTTTTGCCCCAATCTCTTTAAGCGAAGAAACAATCAATCGTGTATCTAATCCAGCGCTCATTGATACAGCAATTTTTTTGTTTTCTTTAACTGAGGATTTATAAAGTTTTTTGAAAATATTAAATGTTATTTCAATATATTTTTTTTTATAATTATCTTCAGTATCATCCAATTCTAAATTATATGGAATATAATTATAATATTTTATTATTTTTTTTTTTTTTAAAATTTTATCAAAAAATAAAAATTCTCCGCAATCTAGTTTTTTTAAATTGTTATATAAAGTTTCTTTGCCAATGGTATAACCTGACATACTAATTGCTAAAATTGAGTCATGATTAACATCTTTATAATTTATTAAATTATCCAGCAAATGTGTGCTTGATGAAATATAAACCTGATCCCCAATAGCATAATAAAAAATTGGTATTGATGAAATTTTATCTACTGATACACAAATTTTTTTTTTATCTTTATATATAAAGGAAAAGTTTCCATCTAATTTTTTTAAAAATTCTTTAATTTCATTTTCTGATTTATTCTCAAGATCTTTTGCTAAATTTTCAAAATTAAAATTATAAATCTTCCCTTTAAACCATAACTCAAATAAATTATTTTTAAAAAGTTTCCATCCAAAATTTTCTTCACATAGAATATTTATTTCATTCATTGAATTTTAACTAATTTTTTGAAAAGATCTTTGTCAAATTCAGTTATTAACCATTTTTTTTTAAATATATAAAAATCCTTAGATATACTTATCTTTATAAAATTTGTTATATCATTATTTGTATCCTCAAATTGATAATATTCACATCCAGATTTTATTATATACTGAGGAGTACTTTCATATGTGGATGAAAAAATAATATCAGCAATATATGCTAACCATCTAAATTCAAAATATTTCAAGATTAATAAATTTTCATTATCTTTTTTTAATTCATCGAAATCATATTCGTCAAAAAAACATTGGTTTGGATAAAGCTTAAGTAAAATTAAATGATTAGGATAATTATTTTTGAGATATTTAACTCTTTTTTTTATATTTTCATAGAAAACTTTATCATTTTCATATTTTGAAGAGTGGTTTGAATTATTCTTTTCACTTTCAACAACAAAGATTATTATTTTTTTATTTCTTAGTTTTAATTTGTGTTTTATTAAAAATTTAAAAAATTTTTTAAAAAATAAATTTATTCGTGGTATTCCCGAGACATACATTTTTTTATTTATTTTTAATTTTCTTAAAAAATAATACGACACATAATCAAATAATACTAATTCGTCTGAAAAATTTATCATTGATTCTTCCAAATTATCTAAACTTTTTCGATTTATACCTATTGTAACACCATGTGAAAAAAATATTGTCTTATTATCAAATTTCTTTTTATAAAATTGATAAAACATTTTTTCTGGAATTGAGTAAAAACCATTTGTTAAAACAATAGAATTAGAGAAATTTTTTGAATTTTTTTCAAATTTTTTTTCAAGCTCAATCTGATTTTTGTCAATTAAATTAAATGTAAAAAAATATTTTTTTAATATTAATTTTAAGGATGGTTCAAAAAAATTAGGTAACAAGTTTTTTATTGGAGAAATATTTTCTATCAATTCTTTATTAATTTTTTTAATTGCTTCGTCAAAAATTTTATCTTTACTATCTTGTTCATATTTAATTTTAGACAATTTAAAATTTAATCTTTTTTTAAAATAAATCTTATTTCTGTTTTTTAATATTGAGTAAAAAATATTCGAAATTATATCATTTTCACCATAGATTATAATTGGTTTTTTCTTATTGGAGGCTATAAATTTATTGTAAATTCGTTCAATATTTAATTTTTGAAAAATTTTAAAAATTATTTCATCTGAGTTTTTTTCTAACAATGAAATTATTTTTTCCGTTAAGGATATTGTGTAGTTTTTTTTTTTTTTAATTCTTTGATTTATTTCCTCTAAGCTTATTTTGTCATCAATTACGAATTCAGAGTAATCTTTGCTTTGAGAAAATATCAATGAAAACATAGTATCAAAATGTGAAAAATTTAAGTACAAATCATTGTCTAAGAGTAATTCTTTTTTGCCTACACATATAATTTTACTATATGAATTATTATCTTGAATTTTACTTAATATGTAAGACTTATAAAAAGTAACAAATACTACAGATGAAAAACTTTGCCTAGTTGCATTTGATATGGGTAATTTTTTATTTGTTAAAAAATTTTTATTGAGTAAATCAATAATCTGTAATGATACCTTTTTTGAATGAAAATCAATAATTTCAACTTCTTTTTTATTAATTAAATTTTCTAAATGTATGCAATCATCACCATTTTCCTTGATTCTCTTTAAAATATGACCACTTAATGAAGCCCAAATAAATTTATCATATGGATGCTTTTCTTTTTTTATTTTTTTATAAACTTCATAGCCTTTTAAACTCTCAACTATAATAATTTTTTTTTTTTCCTCTACCATTCAGAACTATTTATTGTAGATCAATAACTTTATCACATGATTTCAGAATCTTCGAAGAATGAGAAATCAAAACAGTTTTATCTAAGCTGCTAATATTCCTTATTTTTATAAGAATTTCTAATGCAAGATCCTCCTCAATTGAGGAGAAAGATTCATCTAAAATTAAAATTTTTGGTTTTAAATATAATGCTCTTGCAATACCTATTCTTTGTTTTTGACCCCCTGATATTGAAACTCCGTTTTCTCCAACTATTGTGTCTTCACTAAGATTGTTCTGTTCTGAATTTTTTTTAAGTCCAACTAAATCCAAACACTCAGCCACATAATCATGGTCAATCTTGTTTTTTAGTTCAGTGAACACTATGTTATTTAGTATTGTATCATCCATTAGATATACATTTTGTGAAACATATCCTATCATTTTTTGATAAGAGTTTACATCATCATGGATAGAAATATTTCCTAATTTTATTTTACCATTCAAAGGATCCAATAAACCACAAATTAAGTCTGCTAATGTTGACTTACCCGATCCAGATACACCTCTTAGTCCGATAATTTGTTTTTTTTCAATTTTAAAGTTTAAATTTTTAATTATTTGTTTTTCTCCATAAAAAAAATTAATATTTTCTATAATTAAGTCATCGGAACTAACAAAAAATTTTTTATCCTCTAATTTGTTCGATTTTCTATTAGCTAAAAATTTTGTTTGTTCTTCTTTAATTAAATCAACCGTCTTGTCTGAATATTTTAATTTTTGTAAATAATTTAAAATTCTATTTATTGATGGTAGTATTCTTAAGGCCGCTGCCATAAATATCAAAGACTTACTTATAATAAAGCTAGTCTCAAAATTTTTATTTAATAAAATGATAATTGAAAAAACAATTATTAATAAAATCAGTACTTCTAAAAAAATTCTTGTAAGTGACTGAATAAAACTCAAATTTCTAAGAGAATTAATTGCAAGTGTATTATGTTTTAGATACTTATTTGTAAATAAAATTTGATTTGATTGTAATTTTACATTTTTAAAACTGTTGAAACATTCTTGTAAGCCCTTCAAGGCGCTCATAGAATTTTTAAGTTCAACACCTCCAAAATTTTTTAATCTCGTTTTTACTACAAAAAAATAAAATACAGCAAAAAATAATAAAATTAAAAAAATTATTGTTGTTGTTTTAAAATCATAAAATAATAACAAAACAAGTATACCGGAGGTTACCATTAACTCTAAAATTAAATTAACATAATTATTTAAAATACCTGACACATTTGATGTTTCGTTAACAATGACTCTTATTAATTTTGACGAATTAATTTTTATAAAATCAATATATTTTAAATTTAAATATTGATTTAAAAAGTAATTTCCTAAATATATTTTAATTTGTGCTTGAAATTTTAAATTAATCCATTGAAAAATTGTTAGAAATAAACTTTTTAATAAAAAAATAATGAAAAAAATTATTAAAAAATTAATTAAAAATTTATCTGATTCAAAATTGAAATATTCACTAAAAGATGTGCTCTCTCCTAAAGCAACATAATTTAAAAACGGTATTAGAATCCCAATATTTAATGTTTCTAATATAGTAATTGCAAATAATGACAAAAATATAAAAAAAAACTTTTTTTTTAATTGAGTACTTAAAAGTTCATAAATTTTAATTAATGTCATTATTAGTGTTAAATTTATTTAATTTATTATCGAATATGCTTTTTTTTTTTTTAAATTTAATTATAAGCATTAATTACATATTGTTTATAATATAATTCTTTAAAAATGTTCAATAATAAATCAATACTAATTACTGGTGCCACAGGTTCATTTGGTACTAAATTTTTAAAGATATTCACAAAAAAATTTAAACCTAAAAGATTAATAGTTTTTTCTAGAGACGAATATAAACAATACATAATTAATAGGACATTTAATGAACCTTACATGAGATATTTTATTGGAGATGTGAGAGACTATGATCGACTGAACCATGCATTTAGAGATGTAGATTATGTCGTTCATGCTGCTGCGATGAAACAAGTTCCTGCATCAGAATATAATCCAACTGAATGTATTAAAACAAATATTGATGGTGCTAAAAATATAGTTAATGCTGCAATTAATCAAAATGTTAAAAAAGTAATTGCACTTTCAACAGATAAAGCTGTTAACCCAATTAATTTGTATGGTGCTACAAAATTAGCCTCTGACAAACTTTTTGTATCTGCAAATAATATTGCTGGCAAACAGAAAACTAGATTTTCTGTTACTAGATATGGAAATGTAATTAATTCAAGGGGAAGTGTAATTGAATTATTTAAAAAAATAAAATTAGAAAAAAAAAAATATCCAATAACACATATGGAGATGACTAGATTTTTTATTACTCAAGAACTAGCAGTTGGATTTGTTCTAAAAAATTTCCAAAGAATGGCAGGGGGAGAAATTTTTGTTCCTAAAATGCCATCTTTAAAAATTATAGACTTAATTAAGGCCATAGACAAAAAAGCCAAAATGACTTTGATAGGTATAAGACCGGGAGAAAAAATTCATGAAGTACTTTGTAGTAATGAAGAGGCAAGAAATACAATAGAGTTTAAAGATTACTTTTTAATAAAACCTGACAAGATCACATCTACAACTAGAAATTATAATTATTTAATAAGCAAAAGTGGTGAAAATGGTAAAAGAGTCAAAGATGATTTTGTATACAGCTCAAACATAAAATCAAATATTTTAAAGGACAAAGAAATAAAAAAATTGCTATGATTAATTATGCTAAACATTTTATTAGCAATAGCGATATATTAACAGTCACAAAAGTACTAAAAAATCAAAATCTCACTCAAGGTAAAGAAGGTTATTTACTTGAAAAAAAACTTCAAAAAATATTTAGAAGTAAATACTCATTAACTTTAAATAGCTCAACATCAGCATTATATCTAGCGTGTAAAGCACTAGATATTAAAAAGGATGATATTGTTTGGACAACTCCAATAACTTTCGTTGCTACTGCTAATAGTGCTATGTTACTTGGTGCTAGAATTGACTTTGTTGATATTGACAGAAAAAACAATAATATTTGTGTAAAAAAACTCTTTCAAAAATTAAAGAAAGCAAAAAAATTACCAAAACTTTTAATAGTAGTACATTTAGGTGGCATTCCTTGTAACATGAAAGAAATAAAGAAATTAAGCAAAACTTTTAACTTTAGGATCATTGAAGATGCTTGCCATGCTTTAGGTGCAAAAATAAAAGGTGAACCTGTTGGATCTTGTAAATATTCGGATATTACCACCTTTAGTTTTCATGCAATAAAAACTATTACATGTGGTGAAGGAGGAGCAATAACTACAAATAATAAAAAAATTTTTGATAAAATAAAATTATTGAGATCTCATGGTATAAAAAAAATTGCTTTTTTTAAAAAAAATAATTCAATACAAATTAATGAACAAATATCATTGGGATATAATATGAGACTAACTGATTTCCAAGCTGCGCTTTTACATAATCAACTCAAGAGATTATCCAAAATCCTAAAAAGAAAAGAGCAAATAAACAATTTTTATCTTAAAGAATTAAAAATGCTTCCTATAGATCTTCCCAATATAAGCAACGATATTAAGAGTGGATATCATCTTTTTATCATTAAATTAAAAAGTAAAAATTTAAGAAACTTATTAATTAAATTTTTGTTAAAAAATAAGATTAGAACAAGTATAAATTATAAACCTTTATTTTTAAATTCTTATTACAAATCACGATTTGATAAAAAAAAATATAATAATTCGCTGAATTATTACTCTAAATCTATATGTTTACCCTTCTATTATGGTTTAACTAACCAGGAAATAAAAATAATTACAAATAAAATAAAAACTTTTTATAAATAAAGTGTTATTTAATGATATTAAATAATGTGATTGAATATAAATCTATTAATAATATTTGTTGCAAACCCTTTTTTAAAATTACTTATATCTTCAAGTTTCTTATCATTAATATTTTTTTTTAATGGTTGGTACCAGTCACCTAATTTATACCAACTAATATTCTTTTTTTGAAATATTTGAATAGCTTTATCTTGTATTGAGTGAGATAATGGAATATCGAAATATTTTCTATCGTAAACTCCAACTCCATATATAGCTTCATGTGACGTCAAATTAAATATTGATCCTCCAAGAAGATGATTTTTTTTCATTAAATAAATCAAAATACTATTTCCATTTTCAATTTCTTTAAAATTTAAATCCCACGAAATATTACTTCTAGTTTGTCTTCCAGATACATGTTCATGTAAAGATTTAAAATTCATGTACATTTGATAATCGTCTTTTTTTAAAATCTTTATTTCAAATAAATTTTGTGATTGGTTAATAAGTGATTTATAGCTTTTTCGGTAATTACTTTTAATTGATGAATAATTTTTTTTTATATCTACATAAAGGTCATAATTTACGTCTCTATTTTTGGTAAACTGTAAATTAATTTCATGCCATAGACTGATACTATTTAAGTTTTCATTTATAAAAGTATCCTCTGTACAAAATCTTTTTATTTTGAGAACTGAACAAACTTCATAAATAGAATTTAATATATTTTTTATAATTTTTTTTTTTAAACCAATTGATAAGTTATTAATAAAAATAGGTTGAAATATATTAAATCCGTAAGAGGAAACTTTATTTTGCTCTTTTAAGTAAGTAAATGGCCAATATCCTATTTCTTTATTTTCATAAATAATAATGCCTGAAAAATCAAAATATTTATTATTTTTATTTAAAATTTGCTCGAGATTAAACTTTAATCTAAATAAAGAATGTGTGTATGGGTAAAAATTAATTTTTTTTGAAAAATAATCCTCCAACTTTAAATCTGAATTTATTTTTTTAATAATTAATCCATTTTTTTTTAAAATATCATCAATTTTTTTTTTAAGCATTATTTAAGGTTTTTTAAATTTATTTTATCACCAACATTAAGTTTTATTTTACTAATTTTACCAATAATTTTTTCATAATATTTAGGATTAAGTCCATAAGCAGGTCTTATAACTTTTATATTTTTTTTGGTAATTTTTTCTCCTTTTTCAATTACTGAAGAAACATAAATAGATCTTCGGTATTTTAACGAAGAAATTTCATTTTTTGTAGCACCATAAAAAACTTTTCCTAATGATTTTTTTGCGTTTAAGCATTCTTTTACAAATTTTTTAAAGTCCTTTATTTCAAGCGAAAACTTTGAGTCTAAAGCTTTATCATTTCGTTCAATAGTTACATGCTTTTCAATTACATTTGCACCTAATGATATGGCTGTAATCGCTGAGGCAAAACCAATTGTATGGTCAGACAAACCTATGTTAAGATTAAGTTTTTTTTTCATATCTGGTATAGTCTTTAAATTTGAGTCACTTGATTCTGCTGGATAAGTACTAGTACACTTTAATACTACAATTTTTGAACATCCATTTATATTCAATATATTTATTGCATGTTTAATTTCACTAAGCTTTGCCATTCCTGTTGAAAGAATTACTGGCTTTTTAGTTTCAGCTATTTTTTTAATTAGAGGATAGTGAGTTATTTCAAATGAAGAAATTTTATAAAGATGAACCTTAAGTTTTTCAAGTAAATCCACAGCCGATTCATCGAAGGGTGTACTAAAAAAAATTATTCCAAATTTTTTACAATAGTTAGAAATTTTAATATGCCATTCCCATGGTAAACTTCCTTTTTTATAAAGATTAAATAAACTTTGTTTATTCCAAATACTTTTTTTATCAGAAATTTTAAATTCAGATTTATTAATATCCATTGTAATTGTATTTGCTTTGTAAGTTTGGATTTTGATTGCACTAAAACCAGCTTTTGCTGCTTCCCGAATTAATTTATAAATTCTTGATAAGGAATTTTTATGATTAGCAGAAATTTCAGCTATTAAAAATGGTTTGTGATTATCACTAATGTATTGATTTTTTATTTTAATTTTTTTCACTCGTATAGCTCAAATTTTTTTTCAATCCAATTAATAGATTCTTTAAATCCTATATTTGCAATAACATCAACAATTGACATCGAATCTATAAAATTAAGATTATTTAATTGCATGTAAGTTTCATTAGTTAAATTTTTTAAATATTTTACATTAATTTTATTGATCTTCATTATATTTTCATTTTCTATATAATTTCTTGATCCTAAAGGACTTAAATACGTATTTGATTTATAAAATTGGCAAATATTTTTAAGTTTAACTGATTTTTTACCAGAAAAATTTTTTTCTTTATCAATAACAAACTTGGTCTTTATACCAAGTTTTGTTGATATTTTTTTTATAATTTTAATATTTAAGTCTGCTAAATATTCTACTTTATTATCTTCAATGATAGGAATAATGATATCAAGAATTTCATTACCAAATTTATGGTTTTTATAATTTTGATACAAACTTAAACTTATTTTTTTTTTGCCAATTTGATTTTTTTTCAATTTTTGCATTATGAATTTGTTGAATTCTTGATCCTGAAATTGGAACAGTTAAATTTAATATTTTATTTTTTGATAAAATTCTATTTTTATTTTGCCAGGAATTTTTTTCTATTTTCACATCTGTTAAAAAAATAAAATAATCTGACTTTTTTATTAAATAAAAATAACCTGCCCATGGTAGAAAACACGGCTGCATTATTGAAACTTTAATATTATTTTTTTGGTATCCCATAAATTTGATAATGCTTATTAATTATATCAGAAATTTTTATAGCCATATCTTCATTAAATTTAAAATCATTAAATAAATTAATTATATGATTTTCTAAATAATTTGCATTTTCAAATTTTTTTTTTGAAAATATATTTGAAGCTGGAAAATAATGTGAACTTGCAAATAGATTATTATCAAATATTTTTTTTAATAAAATTTTATTTTTATTAATACAAATATTATACCTCCAATTATTAAACTTAGATCCAATTTTAACATCATTATTAATGTTTTGATCATAAATTTTATTTAATTTATTTTTATGAGTTTTGATTTTTTTTTTAAAAATATTTATTTCTTTTAGATATTTTTTTTCGTCCAGGTCTGAATTATTTTTTAACCAATTATAAATTTTGTAGTTATAATTAATTTTTTTTTTAATACATTTTTTTATTAATTTGTTAACTTTAACCTCATCATTAAGGTTATATTTTGTTACATGTAAATCTATTTTTTTTTTACTAAATGAATAACCTCCATAATTTAAGTCGCAATATTTTGAATAGCCTGTTGAATATAATTCAAGATCACTATATATATTTTTCTTTTGAGTCACAGGTATAGATAAACATTTGTCATCGATAATTAAAAAATTTTTATTTATACTTTTGCAAAATTTAAAAAAATTTGAATTATTTAGATTTTGACCATATGAATTCACCCAAAGCATTCCTGAACTTTTTTTTATTTTGTCTGCCACAGTATCTTTATTCATATTAAATTCTTGTAACTCAATATCAATAAACTCTATTTGTATTCTATTTTTTTGAAATAAAAGTGGAATTACAGGACAAATATTAGCAGGTATTAAGAATTTTTTAGTTATTTTATTATTTTTGATAAAATCATGAATTATCGATGTTGCTCTATTTCTGAAGGTTTTTTTCAGCATATAATTTTATTTTTTTTGCCAATCTTAGGGCACCTTTTCCATCAATTATTTTTTTTCCTAATCTGCTCATTTTTTTTCTTGTTTTATGAGAAGAAATTTTTTTAAACTTATTTGCAAATTTTGTTTCTAAGTTTTCTTCATTCCAATTGCCAACATAAATAATAGTTCCTTTTTTTTTCCACGCCACTATATCTTCTTTATCAAAAATTGTTTCAGAAAAAACTAATGATGGAAGACCCAATCTTGCAAGTTCATATAACGTTTGTCCTCCACTAGTAATTGCTATATCTGAATTTAGCATTTCTTTTTTAATTTGTATTCCATCAAGAAATTTTTTTATTTTTATATTTTTTTTTTTATTTAACCTTATATTTTTTGATATTATTGTTATTTTATGATCATAATTTAAATATTTTAGAAAACCTAAAATTTTAGTAGATAATTTTCTTACATCTGATCCACCAAAAAAAATTAAAATTTTTTTTATTTTTTGCTTAATAGTAATTGACTTACTGTTCCAGAAATTTTTTCTCAAAACACAGTATTTATGATCAATTAATTCATTTTTATTAATTTTTTTTTTTGCAAATAATGTCCAATCTACATGTAAAACATCATTAATTTTCCATCTACAAAAATCATTAATATAAATTAAATTTTTTATATTTTTTTTTATCAAAATTAAGTTTTTTTTTTTTATTCTCGAACTATCTACTATTACAATATTATAATTTTTAATTAGACTAATTGTTTTTTCTAAATTTTTATACCAGTCAATTATTTGTAAAATATTATTTAATTTTAATAATTTTTTAGGATCTTTTCCTTTAACAATGAATTTAGTTGAAATTCCAATTTTTTCAAATGCTTCACTCAATCCAATGCATCTAAAAATATGTCCATAACCTTCGTTGCCATAGCTAGTTAAAAAAACTGCTTTCATCAATTTAATCTTTTAAAAGTCGTATGAGCTTGACTAGTTTTTAGAATTTTATCAATATTATCTGTTTTATTTTCACAATTTTTAATTGTCTTAAAAATATCTCTAAGTCTATCAAAATAACCATTCATACTTTTTTGGTCATGCGCTGTACTCACATATACAATGTTAGAGGCCAAGTATCCTTTTGACAACATTTCTTGTGTGATAAAAGTTTTGTATTTAATATTATCCTTCGAATTAAAACTGAAAGAGCATAGTGCATCTAATCCTGTTATATTTATGTTAAGATTGTTTTCCTTTGCAAGTTTCAACCAATTTTCTTTTATTTTTTTTCCAGTTTGAGTAATTATTTCCCAGGACTTAATTCTACTCATTTCATCCAGTGTAGCATTTCCCGCAACACTACCTATTCTTTCTGTCCAAAATGTACTGCTAATAAATGTTTTTTGAGCATTCTCCATAACCTCTCGTTTTCCGACTACTGCTGTAATAGCATGCCCATTTCCAAGTGCTTTTCCAAACATGGCCATATCGGGCTTAATTTTAAATTTTTTATGTATTCCACCAAAACTTTCTCTAAAACCAGATGTGCATTCATCAAAAATAAGTACTATTTTTTTCTTATTACATAAATCCCTCACTCTTTTAAGAAAATTATTTTTTGGTCCAAAATTTCTCGTTACTTCCATTTTGATAATGCCAATATTTTTTTCTTTAACAATTTTTTTTAGTTGATCAAAATTATTATATTCAAATGGAAAAACTGTATCTTTTAATTTTTTATTAACACCATTTGGATCCAATCCTGGCAAAAGATGTGTTTTGAGATTATTGTTACTTTTGATATTTGCAGCCAAATACCAATCATGCCAACCATGATAACCACATATAGCAACGTTCTGTTTGTTTGTTGAAGCTCTAGCAATTCTTATTGCAATTGCGTTAGCTTCGCCACCAGATCTAGCAAATCTCACCATATCAAACCAAGGATGCATTTCTATAAGCTTTTCTGCTAAATTTACTTCCTCAAATGAATTTAGAGTTGTCATATTTCCTTTTTTTAAACTGCTAATTACTTTTTTTTCCACATTTAAATTACGATAACCTAAAATATTTTGACCAACAGCAAAAATAAAATCTATGTACTTTTTTCCATCTAAATCTTTTATATAATTATATTTTGAGTTATTAAAGTATGAAGGCCACAAGTTAGGTAAAAACATTTCTGATCGTTTTGATAAAAGCATATTTCCACCTGGGATTATTTCTTTTGCTCTTTTCCATAGTTTCTGACCTTCGCCTAATACTGATCCTTCATTTCTTTTGATAAAATTGTTTAATTTATTAATCTCAGGAAATTTTTTTAATATTTTTAAAATTTCATTATAGTTTGCATCCACTAATGAAATTTTTTTTGATAAAGCATTGAGAAAAAATAAATCGTGAGTTTCGTCTAGTGTCCATCTTAAATGAGAAAAATCTTTTATTGATTTTATATTAAGTTTTTTAAAATTTTTATGATTTCTTATATAAGAAGTCACATGTTCTAAGTCATATTTTTTTTTTGCATTAAGAAAAGTTTTTTTAAGTGTATCAAAATTAAAAAGCTCAAAATCTAAACCATCTGGAAATGAGGGTGGAAGTGTATTACTTAAATAGTCTATTTTTTTATTATCATATTTTCTTATGGCTTCATTAATTATTTCAGGATCTACTAATGGACAATCAGCTGTTATCCTAAAAATATTGTCTAAATTATTTATTTTAGCGCACAAATAAAATCTTTTGAGAACATTTTTTTTTGGACCTCTAAAATAAATAATTTTTTTTTTCTTTAAAAAATCACATAGGACATCATCTTCTGAAGATGTTGTTGTTGCTACTATTATTTTTGATATTTTTTTAACTTTTTTTAATCTTTGAATGAGAAGTTCAATAACTTTTTGATTTCCAATTTTTTTTAACACTTTATTGGGTAGCCGAGTAGATCCCATTCTGGCTTGTATAATTACCGAGTAAACTTTTTTTTTCATAAGTGGAATAGAGTATTTATATATCAGTTATCAAATATCTCTATAGAATGAATTTCTGAAATTTTAGAAGAAACTTGAAGAAATCTTGATATTTTTTTTTGCTCATCAAATACATAAATGCCTGCATCTATAGAAGTATTATTGTTAACACCAATATTTTTTGAAAAATTTCTGTTTCTACTCTGTCCAATATAAAAGTATGAACCATCATGCGCCAAACCTCTTGTAAATGCAGGGAAACTTCCTAAAACATTAAAGTTATTACCTCTTAAATTGCCTCTTAAAGAGTCTAAAACATAAAATCCACCATTTATAATTTTTGGATTATGTGGCATCCACAAATTTTCCAATATTGTACTTGCTGTTTTTTTTTTTACTAAATCAATTTCTAAAATTGCTCCATCAAAAGAATCTAGTTTCCAGTTTCCACTTTTTGAAAACATTGAAACATAAAGACTATTCTCATAAGAAACACAGTCATTGCAATGATGTGAGGGAAGCTTAGTATGATTTATTTTATCAGATATTTTAATTTTATTTTTTATATTAAATTTTTTATCCAATATAATTACACAATCTAAATAACTACAAACTACATAAAATTCTTTTCTATATTCGTTATAATGTATTCCGTGACTTCTGCTATATTTTGGTAATTTTTTCGATCTGAGTATTTTAAAATTTTTATCAAATTCAAAAATTCCTATATCTGTATCAATTGCAATAAAATTATTTTCAAATTTAATTATTCCATAACAGTTTCCACTTATTTTTTTTTCATATTTCCATTTGTCATTTTTAATATTCATTAAATAGATTCCCCCACCATATTCAGAATTATTTAACTTTGGTGAACCACTTGAAAAAATAATTTTTTTATTAATATTTTCTAATTCATGTATAGATCTTAAATCATTTAAAATTGGGCTGACTGCAAAATCATCTTTCAAAATAAAACCATATTTAACTAACTGTTCGCTAACCTCAGAGAATGAAGTTGTACATATTATTACGTAATACTTTTCTTTTTCATTTTTTATTCTTAATGGGTCGTAAACTTTAAGACCTGACTGAATGTTTCCCCATAAATTAGAAGAGTTGTCTACTATAAATTCTAATTTTTTTTTATCTAAAATTCGACATGTTTTCTCAGCAATATTTCCAGCACCAAATATAATAATTTTTCTATTTTTTAAATTTTTTCCGATATCTGATAAACCAAGAAATGGTATATTTTTATTCATCTCAATTAAATTTTCTTATTCATAAAATTATCAATTTGCTCATTGTTTAGATATACATCCCCATACTCTCTATAAATTCCATCAATGTCAAATTTACCCCATTTTTTATTTTTAATCTCCCAGACTCTTTTATCTCTAAAAGTATCTGCAATTTTCCAAAATTCCTCCTCCTTCATGTCAACATAATCTAGCCAATGATGCAAATCTTCGGAAACAATATGATCGTGTTTTAAAACTAATTTTACACCTTCTTCTCTAGATAAATATCCGGTTCTTATATCCTTTGAGGCATGATCAGAGCATCTACCGTATCCAAATTTAACAAATTTCATTAAATCGTGAATTCCATTTTCATATCTATCATCTAAATTAGAAAACCGTCTATAAGTTCTTTCAAATGGTTTTTCTGACTGTTTCCATCCATATAAATCAATCATTTGTTTAGTGTGATTATTAGCGTCCCATTTAAAAAAATTTCCAATGTAAAGTCCTCTAAGACCGACTTTAAGAATTTCCTTATCACTGGGATAAGTTGCCCACAGCATATCTTTTTCATGCAATTTATCATCTTGATCATCTAAAAAATCATACCACTCATATCCCCTTAAATCATGCTCGTGCCTTACTCTCGCGCTATATTCAATAAAATCATCAGGATCGAACATTCCTGAGATATCCCAATTTATTTCACCCCAAAAAACAAATGGAATTTTAAATTTGACGGCAAGTTGCATTGGTGCAGAAAAAATTCCACAATGATTTTGCCAATTCATATCACCCATTCGTTTGAAACAAATTCTATTCAACTTCTTTAACACCTCTATACTTGGTCCCCATACAATATGATCAACATTAAAATGTGATCTCATCATATCTCGATTATAATCTCCCTCAGGTAAAAAATTATTGCCATGGTAGGTCATTAATAAAGGCTTTAAATTTAATTCCTTACATACAATGTGAGTTTGAAAATAACTATCTTTTCCTCCACTGACAGGAATTAGACAGTCATAATTAGATTTATTGTTATCTAGATGTTTGGAAAGAAGCTTTATTAGTCTTTCTTTTCTAGCTTTCCATATTTCTTCAGGTATTTTTTCAAATGCCTCAAATGTTTTGCAACTGCTACAAATACCATCTTCACCAATCTCTAAATTTACTGTTGCAATTGGATAAACACATTTTTTGCAATAAATCATTTTTCGAAAATATCATGCATTCTTACACTATATCCTTCTTCGAACAAATGTTTTTTAGCAAAGTAAACACTCTGATCTCTATGATGAAAAATATTTGCTGCGGCGACTGCATCTACATTTTTATTTTTCAATCCAAATTCAAAATCACTATAGTCTCCAACTCCACCACATATAATTAGTGGAATTTTTATATCTTCAATTTGTTCAATTAATTCTTTGTTATAACCGAGACCATTTCCATCATGATCAATTGAATTAAGAAAAATCTCTCCAGCTCCTTCATGCTCCATTATTTTGATCCATTCTTTGACTTCTATTTTAGTATTCTCTCTTCCACAATTTACAAATGAATAAAACTTTTTATCAATTTTTTTTGCATCAATTGATGCAACAATGCACTGTGATCCAAATTCTTTTGCAGCAGAGTTAATTAATTTTTTATTTCTAAATGCATGAGTATTAATTGATACTTTATCAGCACATAATTTTAGTCTCTGCTCAATATCACTTAAAGATTTAATTTTGCCTCCGACTGTAATTGGCATAAATGTCTCTTTGGAAATATTTTCTATTATTCCAAGAAAAGATCTTATATTTTCATAACCTTGATCATCTCTTTTTAAATCATAATTATTATCTCTTGAAATATCTAAATAAATTAATTCGTCAGATGCCCATTCGCTAAGACGTTTAACTGCTGTGATTGGATTACCTAAATTTTGGTGTCTTGTAAAATTACGACTTTGAACAAGCATTCCATTTTTTAACAATAATACTGGTATTAATCTTTTTTTTTTTTGCATTAGTTTATATGAAAAAAATTTTTTAATAGTTTTATACCAGATTTCTGACTTTTTTCTGGATGGAATTGAACTCCAAATTTATTTTCTCTTTGTATGGATGATGCAAAAATATTCTCATAATATGTTTCCGATATTATGTCTGATATATTAATTGGTTTAAATTCATAACTGTGAACAAAGTAAAAACTATCTTTTTCATTAATATTTTTTAATAATAATGAATCTTTTTTGATAACAACTTCATTCCAACCAATATTTGGTAATGGAAAATTTTTTGCTTCAATTTTTTTTACATCTCCCTCTATCAAATTTAAACCCTTACATTTTTCAAATTCATAACCAAAACTTGCCATAACTTGCATTCCAACACATATACCTAAAATTGGTTTTTTTTTAATTTCAATTTCTTTTAAGATTTCATCTATAGGTAAATTTTTATTTATTTTTTCCATAGAGGTTTTAAATGACCCAACACCTGGCAATATAATATGTGTAGATTTTTTAATTTCTTCAATTTTATTTGAAATAATTACATCCTCTTCAATATATTTTGAAATATTAAAAACTGATTTAACATTTCCGGAACCATAATCTAAAATTAATATTTTTTTTCTGAACATGCTAATTTATCAAATTACTATTTGTTAAAATTTTATAAATTGATTTGGCTTTTTTGTATTTTATCTTGATAAGTTTTGATATTTCTTCCAAATTATTATTTCCGTCTGAATACTGCAGAAAATCCAAAATTTTTTGAGATTTATAATTTGTTTTTCCCAAACCTAAAGTTGAATACATTCCTCTTTTACCCAAATTTGGCTCACATAAAATTTTGGATTTTGGTATTATCATTTTATCTAAAAGAGTTATCGCTTTTTTCGCAACATTATATCCACCTCTCAATCCTTTAAGAGTAACAATTTTAAAATTATCATCTGAGGTATGATATTCAGGATATGTTTCATACTTTGTTCTAAAAATCGAAGCTATTGGTAAATTAACTTTTGGAGAGTTATACTGTCTTTCATCAGAACCTCTTTTCAAAAAAGAATGTTGTTTAAATTTTATTTTAAGCTCTTTATATGCACTTAATAAACTTTTATCAGCTGGAGTATTTTCATATTTACTAAGCATGCAGGAATGCATTCTTTCATCTCCTATACAAGAAAGATTATATCCACCAATTACATAATTTTTTAAGTATTCAAGATTTTTAGATATATAAGAGATAGACCCTATAGTTTCTGGAATGAATAAAAACCTCAAAGTTTTATTTAATTTTTTTTTTTTGAAATATTTTATTAACGACTGAGCAACTATTGGACCAGATAATTCATTGTTAGCCATAGATGGATGACATAAATAAGTTGAAATAAGAATCTCTTGCCTAGATTTACCGGGTAATATTAACTCTCCATAACTCAAATAACCGTTTTTATTGTGAGTGCTATCAATGTAGATAAAAAAATTATCTGTTTTTTTGTAGTTTCTTAATATCTTTTTTTTGTAGTTATCTGAAACACAAAAACCCCATCTTTTTTTATAATACGAAGTAACATAAGGAATTGCATCTGGTCTCTTTTTTTGAGAATATAAATTTGCAATCAATTTTTTTTTTGAGACAAATCCTTTAAATTTAGAAGAATAGTTTAGAATATGAAGATTATTATCTGTAAATTTGATAATTTTATTATTAAATTTATCCAATACATATGCATCTTTAATATTCCATTCATCAGGAATTTTCCAATCAAATACTTTTGTTCTTGATCTTATTCTTTTAATTTTTAATTCTTTAAAATCCTTTTTAATAATTTTTAAGGATTTAATAATACCTTTTCCTGTAATGCTTCTGCAAATTGGAAATAATCTTTTCTTTGCGATTAAATAAAATTTATTTACTGACATTTTCTTTTGGCCAAAGGTATGGATTTATGAACTTTTTTTTTACAACTTTATATTTTTTAAAATTTTTTATATTTTTTGATCTCGACTTATATATTTTAATAATTTGATTTAGTTCATCTTTTGAAGATATCCCAACTAATATTTTTTTTATAAAACTTAATTGTTTTATAAAGTTAATTGACTCATAAATTTTTTTTTCCTTTGAAACAAATTCATTAAAGAAATTATCTATTTGTTTAGGAAGTTTGCCAAATTTTTTTTAATTATCTTCTTATCTAAAAAGATCAGACCTTGCAAAAAAACTGATCTAGCGTGTAATTCAATTTTTTTTATCTTTACTAAATCAATAAATTTTTTATCTATAAAACTTTGATTAAATAGATTAATTGGTATTTGCAATATCTTAAATTCATATTTATTCATTAAACTTAAAGCTTCACTTAAACTATAGACAGAAAATCCATATCTAAAAATTTTTTTTTCTTTTTGCATTTTACTCAATATTTCAATAATTATGTTTTTTTTATTAGCATTTTTTAATAAAAATTGATTACTATCATGTACTAAAATAGATACTTTAAGTCCTTTTAATTTATGAATAGCTTTGTTAACCACATTTAGTAATTCAACTTTGGTATTAATATTTTTAACTAAAATTTTGCATATTATTTCAAATTCATTTTTTTTTTTTAAATTTCTTTTAATTTTATTTAATGAATTTTTATAAGATACAGCAGAGTCAAAAATATTTATTTTTTGATATTTACAAATATTAAATATTTCTTTTAACTCATAATCAGGTATTCCTCTCCTGTTATTGGAAATGCCGTAATCTTCACCAAATTGAGCTGTACCTATTGCAAGTTTCATGTTTGTAATATACCTAATCTAATTTATGATTAATTTTAATAAATTTTTTCATATTAATAAAAATAAAGTCGGTTTGGGAGCAAAAACTTACTTCATTGCAGACATTGCTTCAAATCATGACAAGTCTCTTTCTAGAGCTATTGACTTAATAAATTTAGCAAAAGAGGCTGGAGCAGATGCAGCAAAATTTCAAAATTTTAATGCAGCTACTCTTGTATCAGATCTTGAATTTTCAAAATTAAACTTAAAAAGTCATCAGTCAACGTGGAAAAAAAGTGTTTTTGATACTTATAAAGACAATGAACTAAATTTCAAATGGATGAAAAAACTTCATAAAGAATGTAAAAAAATTGATATAGATTTTTTGACGGCTCCCTATTCGATTAGTCTAGTTAATAAAGTAAATAAATTTATACCAGCATATAAAATAGGCTCGGGAGACATTACATACCATCAAGAGATATTATTAGCAGCAAAAAAAAACAAACCCATTATATTAGCTACAGGCGCATCTAGTTTTGATGATGTATCTCTGATAGTAAAAAAAATATCAAAAATAAATAAAAATGTTTGTCTAATGCAGTGTAATACAAATTATACAGGCAAAAAAAATAATTTTAAGTACCTTAATCTCAATGTTTTAAAAATGTATAAAAAAAAATTCAAAAATATAATTCTTGGATTAAGTGATCACACCAAAGGAGATTTGTCTGTATTAGCGGCAGTATCTATGGGTGCAAAAGTTATTGAAAAACATTTTACAGATTCGAACAGCAGAATTGGCCCAGATCATTCTTTTTCTATGAATCCAAATTCTTGGAGAAAAATGGTAAAAAATACAAGAGAGATTGAACTTTGTTTTGGTGATGGTTTAAAAAAAATTGAAGAAAATGAAAAGGAGACTTCAGTTTTACAAAGAAGATGTATTGTAGCAAAAAAAAATATAAAAAAGAACCAAGCTATTAATCTCAAAGACTTAGAATTTTTACGACCCAAAGTAGCAAAATCTTTTGAACCTTATGAAGTAAAAAAATTAAAGGGTAAAATATTAAAAAAAAATTTATTAAAAGGTGAAGCTATACTAAGAAGTTATATTAAATGAAAAAAAATATAATTATTACGGGGGGGGCTGGTTATATTGGTCAAGCAACTAAATTTTTTTTAGAATACAAAAGTTATAATGTTTTTATTTTAGATCGATCTGCAAAAAAAAAAATTCATTCAGGTAGAAATATCTTTGCATACAATACAAAAAATATCGATAAAATATTAAAAAAATATAAAATTGATATTGTTATTCATCTCGCTGCTAAAAATATTTCATATGAATCTAAAAATAATCCTATAGATTTTTATGAAAGCAACGTTGCTGATAATATAATTATGCTAAAAAAAATGATTAAATTTAATGTTAAAAAGATTATTTATTTATCTAGCTCTAGTGTTTACGGTATACCAAACAAATCTCTTGTAAATGAAAAGGCAATGTGTAATCCGCAAGATACATACGGTAGATCCAAATTGTTTCTTGAAAAAATAATTGATGATTTTTCAAAAAAATACAAAATGAAATATGTTATTCTTAGGTTATTTAATGTTTCGGGAGCAGATAAAAAAAAAAGATTTGGACAATCAATAAACTCAACAGCAATAATAACAAGAATATTTGATCAAATTTATAATAAAAAAAAAATTACCATCTCTAAAACTTCAAGAAAAAACTCTAAGGATCTTTCACCTATAAGAGATTATGTTCATCCCACTGATGTAGCTCAAGCAATTTTTAAATCTATTCAGTTTTTAAATAGAGAAAAACATAATGATATATTTAATATTGGTTCAGGTAATAAAGGTTTAAGTGTGCTTGAAATCATTGATAAAATTGAAAAACAACTTAAGGTAAAAATTACTTTTAATTTTTCAAAAAATAAAAAAAAATTTATTGAGTCAATTTATCCAAATATATCAAAAGCTCAAAAAACTCTTAAATATAAATCAAAACACTCATCTATTAATAATATAATTAATACCAATTATAAATGGTTTCAAAAAAAAAAATAGGGCTTTTCATTCCAGTAAGATTAGAATCTAAAAGATTAAAATCTAAACATATCCAATCCCTTTATAATATTACCCCACTTGAAATTTTAATCAATAATCTCTCAAAAACAAAAGGCTTGAAGAGAAAAAATATCGTAGTTTGTTCACCAAATAACAAAAATAATGAAAAATTAAAATCATATGTAAAAAAATATAAATGTAGTTTTTTTCAAGGTTCAGAAAACAATATTATTGAAAGATTCTATAAATGTAATCAGAAATTCAAATTTAATATAATTATTGAAGTTGACGGAGATGATATATTAACAGATCCTAAAACTATTAATGAATGTATTTTAGAACTAAAAAAAACATTTAGCGATATTGTATATACAAAAGGCTTGCCAGTCGGGCTTAATTGCAAGGTATTCAACTCAAAAGCGTTAAGCCATGTTTATTCAACAGTTAAATCAAAAGATAATCAAAATGGCTTTATGCAATATTTTTATAGATCCAAAAGGTTAAAAAAGAAAATTATAAAATATAAATCCATAATAAAAAATTCTAGATTTACTCTAGACTACCAAACAGACATTGAATTTATTAAAAATATTTATATTTTTTGTTATCTTCTGAAATTAAAAATGTGCATTAAAAATTATATTTATTTGTTAAAGAAATTTTCTTTTTTAAAAAAAATCAATAACAAAAATAATAATTTATGGAATAAAAATAATATGAAAATGAAAAAATTGAAAATGATAGAAGATAAAAAAATAAAAATATTTAAAGTTGGTTAAAATATCTTAAAGTTTTTTCTAAACATTTTATTTGTTTTCTCATTTCTGTTATATTTTTTTGATTAGTGGTAAATTGCATTATTTTTTTTTGAATTTCATCGGCAACGGGCGTTTCACCATAACCATAAGAATTTGATATTTTCATTTGACCAGATCTTAAACCTTTTGTTCTAGAAATAAAAAAAGGACCTTCATTACTAACCGTTTTCCATGATGCATAAATGCCATCTCCACCAAAATCAGTAAATTTTTTTCTAAAAAAGCGCCATGTAATTCCATGCTTATCTCCATTAAATAATACTGGAAATGTGAAATATGAATGAACATAACCTTTTGGTACATGCTGCGGTATTAATAATTTTGAATTATTGGATTTAAAAAAATCAGTAAACAATTTACTCATTAATTTTCTTTTTTTTAAAAAGTAGTCAATTCGCTCCAATTGAGCCAAACCAACTGCAGCACATATTTCTGAAAGTCTATAATTGTAGGCAAATCTATCATGCCTTCCCCAATTGGGATTTTGAAATTTTGACTTATCAATTCTTATTTTGCCTGTATTTGCTTTAAGGTTTTTATAACCTGCGCTTCCAAATCTTCTCATATTCACGCCAAGTTTAACATTGTCAGTTGTAACTATACCTCCATCTCCTGTTGTAATATGCTTAGTTGTCTCAAAACTCCAACTTCCAACATGTCCTATTGTACCTGCTATTTCATTATTTTCATTTTTTCCAAAAAAACATTGGGCACAATCCTCCAAAACAAAAAGTTTATGTTTTCTCGCAATTTTCATTATTTTTTTCATATCACACATTAATCCATAAAGATGAACAACCATTATTGCTTTAGTTTTTTTTGTTATTTTTTTTTCAATATCTTTTGGATCAATTAAAAATGTTTTTTTATCTACATCTGCATATACAGGAACTGCACCACAAGACCATACTGCGAATCCACACATTGCAACAGTTAAATTTGGAATTATTACTTCATCTCCATGCCCAACACCAAAAGCATTAAGAGCCATATGAAGTGTGCTTGTTCCCGAATTTGCAGTTATAGCAAATTTTTGTTTGTGTTTTTTTGCAAAAAGTTTTTCTAATTTTTCATTTTTTGAAGCCGACAATTTTGCTTTAAAATCAGTATTTAATACTTCCCTTAAATATCTAATCTCATTACCTTTGAATCTCCACCCACTTGTTGTTTTTTTTTTCATTCTAGTATAGTTACATTATTTATCACAATTAAGTAAATGAATTTAAAAAAAATTTTGAAAAAAATATATCACAAAAATTCAAGTAATAGAATTATCGTAATCTTGGTTTCATTAGCAGTTGCAATATCCATTCTTTTTTTCAACTTTTTTGAAATTATTAAAAATAAAAAAAAAAAATTATTGGTTATTAATCATCAAAGATTTCGTCAAAGTATAGAAAAATTAAAAAATAATAATGTTTCATTTATTAAAATGCCATTATTTTGGCAATTTTTTTTAATAGGAAATTTTTCAAGAGAATTAGACAATGTATTTCATGACTACTTTCATGATTTAAAAAGTCCATTGCATATTAGGGTACAAAATTTTTTAAAAAAACATATGGATATTATTTTTTATTTTTTTAATTTTGATGGCATAATATCTGCAAATTATCACTATAAACAAGACATTGACTTTGCAGAAATATTTAAGAAAGCGGGAAAAAAATATATAGTTTTACAAGAGGAAAATGTTGGAATTATTCCAGGACATGTGCGGGCTTTCACGGAAAGAGCAAAAAAATTTGAACCCTCAAAAGCAGATTTAATTTTAACCTATAATTTAACAACAAGAAATGCTTTATTAAATGCAGGCTTCATTGACTCAAATAAAATATTTGCTACTGGATGTTTAAGATATGCAAATATAAAAAAAACATTCAAAAGAAGTATTAAAAAAACAAAATATAAAAATATAATTTTCTATAGTTTTCAGCATAATTCAATTATTGATAATGATCCAAAAGAAAAACATGAAAAAATGCCTGCTTTTGGCAAAAGAGGTTTAGTAAACTTTTTTAAAAATTCTCATAATTTAATTATAAATTTAGCACAAAATGAACCGACAATAAAAGTTACAATAAAGTTAAAATGGCCAGGCAAATGGGACAAAACTATTTATGAAAATTGGAAAAAATTTTCGGGAAAAGATACCCTTCCAGAAAACTGTGAGATAATTTCTACTAATTTTAAATCAGAAATTTTTGAAAATGCTGACCTAATTATAAGCTGGGTTTCAACTACAATTTTAGAAAGCTTTATTTTAGATAAACCCGTTCTAATTCCAAAGTTTGATGAAGCTAAAGAAAAATATGACGATTTTATTGATTTATCTGAGTATGAAAAAACATGCAAGATATGTGAAAATAAGGATCAATTTATAAATGAAGTAAAAAAAAATCTTACTATTTCTAGTGTTGGTAATGAGATTATGTCTGAACGTAAAAAATTAATTAATAAATATCTAACAGCTGACACCTCAAATATGATAGATGAAACTCAAAAAAAAATAATTGAAACATTGCAGTAAAAAATAATGAAATTAAATTTTTGTAAATCTGAGAAATTGAGAATTATTTTTGCTAAAGTTATTTTGTCGACAAATACTTTTTAAGACTTATTTCGTAACCAACCGGTTTATAAATTTTATTTTCCATATTTTTTTTAACTCTTTGTGCATCAGAACAGAAATTTTTAAATTGTTTAATAACATTGTCAAAATTCATATAAGCATTTCCATGCTTAAAAACATGAATAGGTTTGTGAAGAATATTTAAATGTCTTACCATTGAAGTTATAATTCTGATATGCAAATTTCTATTTGAATTCATTTCACTAATTATCAAAGATGTGGTTAATTTATTACCAAAAATATAATTATCTCTCCGCAAATATCTAGTACGTTCTATGAACTGCTGATAATTACTTTTTATATTAATAAAATTTGTTCCACTATAAGCTGCAAAGATAAAACTGTCACAATCAATTATTTCATTATGTTTTTCCTTAAAAAAATCTTCTTTGTTATTAATTATGCACCTATAATCTTTACTATGACCTTCTGTTATTGGACAAAGATCACATGCAATACATTTATGAACGCTTTCTTTATAAACAGGAAAAATTCTAAATTTAAAATATTTATTTTGGTTATTTTTCACCAAACCTTTTACAATATTTGTGCATTCCTCATTTTCGTTATCTTGTAAAATAAATATATTACAAAAATGAATTTTTTTATTTTTTAACTTTGCTTTCTTATTAAAACTTGTGTTTTTGAGCATAGTAGCGAGGTTTTTTCCCGTGCTCAATGCTGTTTTTATTCCATAGCTATCCTCTTGGAGTTTTCCAATATCACCTGAAACTAATGTTCCTCCATATTGTGCTGTTGTATCATATCCATTTCCAACTACTTTGCTTCCTAAGTTAAGAAAATCTAACATTTGAAAAATTAAAGTTGTTTCTTGACCACCATTTCTTTTGGCACCAACAGCTAACCCTGAGTAGAGAATTTTTTTGGCATGTTTTATACATTCTATATCTGTGTTAATAAATTCTATCATTCTTTGTGTTAAACTTCCTCTATCTCCAAAATAAACAGGGCCAGAGACCAAAAGAGCATCACATTTTAAAAATCTTTTTTTGAATAAATTTAATTTTTCTGGTGTCTCGTTTTCAAAAATACTTGATAAACTTAAATATTCTATTTGAACCCTTTTTTGCTGGTAAGCTGACCACAAAGCATAAACTATTGCAGCTTCAGAATTGCTTAGACCTCTGTTTCCCTTATACTTTTTAAGTTTTTTATATTTTTCCTCAAAATTCAAATTTGAACTTAATTTTTCAATATCTTTAAAGGTGATTTTAATTTGATTTTTTATAAATATATTTAATTCATCTAAAGATTTAATTGATTTAATATCATCTACTAGGTTATTTTTATAAGAAAATCTTTTATTTCTTAAACTTGAGGATAAACCTAAAATTTTTTTTAGCATTTAAATAATTTTATTTTTATTTTGTTTCTTTAAAAACTTAACAATATTATTTATTGATGAAAAATTAACATTATCAATTTTGTTCAGATCACATCTTAAATTGAGTTTTTTTTCAATAAAAAAAACTAAAGTTACTAAACTCAATGAATCCAATATATTATTTGAAATTAAGTCCTTATCATCATTTAATTTTGGTAATTTAAAGTGTTTTTTTAAATCTTTTTTTAATTTATTAGAATTCATGTTTAATTTTTAACTTGTTAATTTTTTTATTATTTAAAAAAGGAAATTGTTTATAATGTTTAAATTTTATAGGTATTTGATTTTTTTGCATAACACTACAAAGTTTATCTACAAAATAATTATTGCTTATCTTTTTTTTACTTTCATAAGCGGCCACAGGCATATTTCCAACTATTTCAAAATTCTTTGAAAATACAAAAGCATTAGTTACATTTTTTATTTTTAACATTTCATTTTTAATATATTCGGGAAATATTTTAATACCAGATGATTTAAATATTTCATTTTTCCTACCTTGTAATATCAGATCTCTCTTATAAACAGCAGCTAAATCATCTGTATAATAAACACATCTTTTCTTGTCAAAATGACTAAATTTATTAGAGTAATAACCTAAAAAGTTAAAATTTGACTTAATCCCTATTTCAAAAATTTTACTAGAAATTTTTCTTTTTATAATTTTAAAATGTTTAAGTGAATTTCCTAATGCATAAGGATTTTTTGAATTTTTTATATCATTTATAAAAACTCTTCCTCCAACCTCGGTAATTCCATAAATATTATATAGATTAGGTTTTAATTTTTTTTTTAAATAAATATTAATTGTTTCATGATTTAAAAAATCACCAGAAGATAAAATTTTTTCTAAATTTATTTTTTTTTTCGAATTACTTTTTATAATCCAATCAGCTTGAATTGGAGCACCACCAAAATAATTTATTTTATATTTGAAAAGTATATTATTTAAATTTTTAGGAAACATAAAATTTTCAATATAAAAAAAATTCATATTTTTTAATAAACACGTAAAAAAATGACAAATAGCTGAATTATAAAAACCAGGAATTGAAATTAAAAAATTTTTATTAGATTTAAACTTTACTCTTTCACATGTTTCCAGGGAATTTTTAATTATTGAATCAAATTTATGCAAAATCATTTTTGGCTCTCCAGTTGATCCTGAAGTTGATGATATATATTCTGTTTTATCCATTATTTGATTTTTCTTTCTTTTACCATTTTTAAAAATTTCATAATTATTCCCATCACATAAAATAATTACATCAAAGAATTTCTCAATTTTAATAAAATTTTTACTTTTTTTTTTCAGAGGCATAACTGTAATTCCAGAAATAAAAGAAATTAAAATATTAATCCAAAAATGAACTCCAGTTTCATTATAAATTACAGCTAAAGTTTTTTTATTTTGAATGTCTTTAAGCTTAAAGAATATTTCAAATTTACGAAACTTTTTTAAAATATCTTTATAAAAAAATTTATTTTTACCATCTGTAAAATAATTTTTTTTATTTACATTTAAATTATAAAGAATTTTTTTTTTTTAATTTTGTCTTGGTCACTTTTTTTATTGAACACTTATTCTTAACATTACTCTTCTCTTATTTTTAAAATTATTTACAGGGCAATGTAAGACTCGATAATTATCCCAAATTACAAGATCATTTTTTTTCCACTGATGGATATAAATATTTTTTTTATTAAATAAAACACCATTTATTTCTTTAATTAAAGCTTTATTTTTTTTAGGTTTAAAAATTTTATTTTTATAAATAGATAATGATTTTATATGGCCTGGAGAATAATATAATGCTTTAGATTTTGAAGATATTTTTTTAATTATTTTGTGATAAGCAATAATTTCTTTTTTTTGTTTATTATTTTCTTTAGTTTTTCTGTACTTATATAGTTTAGTTTCAGAGCTATTACATACATAAATTTTTTTTAAAATTTTTTTTGTTTTTGGCTTAAGTCTATTATAAGCATTTATCATGCATGAAAATTTAGTCCCTCCTTGTTTTTTTCCGGGCAAAACTTTTGGATATAATATTGTGTAACGAGGTGGTTTTTTTAAATAAGTAGAGTCAGAATGCCAAACTCCACCAAACATTTTCTTATCATTTTTTTCTTTTATAATTTTCATTATTTCAGGAAATTTAGATATATTTCTTGAAAATTTATGTACTATTGGTTTTCCTAAAGCTTTAGAAAATTTTATTAGATTTATGTTGTTAATTTTTTGACCTCTAATAACTAATACGCCTTTATCAATTAATTTTTTTTTAATTACATTAGTTTTTAATTTTAGAAAATTTACAGATGATAATTCAATTCCAATACTTTTCATGATTTATATACTAAATTATTAAAAAATTTAATTTTATCATTTTTTAAATAAATTTTTGGATTTTTATTTACAATGGATACCAAATTTTTTATTAAAAAGTTATAATTAGCCTGATAGATATTAAAATTATTTGTTTTTAATATTTGAAAAACTTTTCTATTAGTCAAAATTTTAAAAATTTTTTTATTATTATCCTTAATTATTTTTGAAGATGGTAGCATGGCGTAAAAAAGATACGTTTCATTATTTATATTTTTATTATTTTTAATTTTTATTTTAAATTCTTTAAAAAATCTGTAAGGAACACCTATCATCTGCTCTACAAAATGAATTGGGGAAAGTGTATTTTGAATATCTCCAAAAGAAATGTAGTAAGTGTTATAATTTAATAATCTGTGAAATATTGAGTCATAACCGTAACAATTCTTTGGTACATTATTAATTATATTTCGAGAATAATATCCTCTACTAGAAAATGACCACAAGGGATGATTAGATCTTATTGAATTTTTTTTTTTTCTAATAAATTCAGAAAAAAAACCCATTCTAGAACTTTTTGTTTTATTTTTATCAAAAACAACATTTGTGTTTAGTATGTTTAAAGTAGCTGTTGGAACTATAATTGTAGAGTTTTTTATTTTTGATAACTCAGAAGTCACATACTTAGAAACAAAATCAAAATCCTCACTTGAAAGTCCTAAATTAAATAAATTAGTTGAAATAAAGAATACAGGGTTCTTTTTTTTAATTTGAGATTTTAAGATTCGGATTTTTTTTTCAAAATTATTTATATCAAACATTTCTAAAAATTTTTTTCAGTGCATAAATCAAGCCAATTGAGCTATTAGTACTGGTCAGCTGCACGCATTACTGCGCTTCCACATCCAGCCTATCAAC